>Ga0157363_1007203_pt1 | contig 10524 bp, 9 predicted proteins | sample AttsexASBM1_FD_111477 | JGI IMG/M metagenome (GOLD analysis project Ga0157363, IMG submission 111477) | Fungus gardens microbial communities from leaf cutter ant in Ribeirão Preto, State of São Paulo, Brazil - Atta sexdens ASBM1 | ecosystem: Host-associated > Fungi > Mycelium > Unclassified ...
AAGGGCCGCTTGGTAAATTACTTCCCCAATCGTCCCCCAAGGGGGGCCTCCCCCCCCCCCCCCCCCCCCCCCCCCCCCGGTGCCAGCGCCCACCCCCGATGCTATCTTTGCTCATTAACCGCACGCTGCGTACTAAATTTAAGTGACGCGCGCTCTCATCGCTCGAGCTGATCTTTCGAAATTCATTCGATGCGAATAGATAATAATAGATAAATATAACCTTGTACGCTCGATATTATATATTTTATTTATAGTTAACACAACGACAAAAAAGCGATGATACTTAGATAACGTCTCCATATAATATACGTCCATATAATTGCTAAATATCCATTGTCGATCTATTTCCAAGAGTAGATGTTAGTACTTTTTTACGTACATATGTACATATCCGACGATAAAATTTTTAAACGTATCAGATTAGAATCATCGTAGACAACAAGACATTGTTCGACAATGGAGCAGCGTAAAGCTTTAAATCGGTATTATCCATTCAAGACAGTGGACGGATAGAAACAGCTTTTTCACGAGGGAAATCGCGCGCGCGGATGTCTCTTTAGTCGAGGACAGAGCCGGGGGCCAGGGTGGCGGTCGTCGGAGCTCATTAAGGACAGACCGGGAGCTCGAACCAGCGCATCTCCAATTAACCGGCGATGTTCTAGCGCGTGCTACCGGGTAATCGACCCCCTCGGGGCGCACGTACTCCGCACTACTATCTGCCATCGAAGCACCGACATACGACGGCAATAAAAGCCGAGCCGCACCGAGTTTTCAAACCGTAAATTCAGTTTTATCGAAACGTCTTATTGGCTCACGTACTGTTGCATCGGGACTGGCATACTGGGGCTGGCCGGGCGTAAAAAAACAGTGACTTTCATGTCTTAGCCGATGAATGAAGCATTTATTTCAATGTATCTCTTGTTCAAGATTAAAGGAAATCACTTTTAGAACATTGTTGACACAGATTTCCTCAGCAGATTCGTTAAATTATCACTAAATTTTAACGCAAGTACTAAAGTATTACAATACCAAAATATTTTATATGTAATTTGAAATTTCTCGCGCGTACATCGTAAGAGATTAAATAGATTTAAGTAAAAGTATAATATCAACTGAATAAATATTGTAATTCCATAATATTTTTTCTAATTAATTTTCTTGATATCTCACAATGTCAAAAACTGTCTTTAAGATGTTAATTTGCTGCTACAAATGAATTATATTTTATGATATATCAAATTATTATTGCACGTATTTAATTTTTATAAATATATATGACTATAAATATTAATATGACAATGGATAAATCAATATATGAAATGTATGTCATGATTTGACAGGTCACTGGTCAAAAATATATCGATTTCACCAAGTACATTATTCATTGATACGAATATACGTGAATCATAAACGTAAAGAAGAAGAACCTTATCGCGATATAGTAGTTAATATACTAGTTGACACAAATAAAAAAAATATTGTAATGAGATGAAAGTGCATTGCTGCATAAGATTTTAGAAAAATACTTTGCCTAAACGGTGGCATTCTTTTAAATTGATTCAGCCATTTAGCTAAAAGTTTTCACTGTCAAAGAAGGAGGCGAGTGTGTCAAAAGCCGACAACGCGCTTGCAAAAGTGCTTTACGCCAAAAGCAAGATTACTTAATATCAACCCTCGTTAAAGCTGCAAAATATTAATAGAGACTTCACGATCTGACGTCTTTGAAATCTGGCTGATACTTTGAACGCCGCCTTACATAAGATATAAGGCGCTTACATATTAATCGACTCATAAATACCCGAGACGACTTAACACGAGCTGCCGTTAATAAATAACAAACCAACTTGAGATGAAATGTTACGCTGCAATTTGTAGAGATATTGTCTAAATGGGATATTATTAGCTTGAAATGTGTGTGATGACAAATATTATAAACTCTCTATATCATATAAATAAAAATATAATACGATTAACGTGTAATAACAACTTATATGCAATAATAACAATAAGTCAGTCGCGTGCACCTACCAACAATTCTCTTTGTTACTATTAAAATTAAGATGTTCTCTGAACTGATGCGCGCGTGATTTTGCACAACTTCGAAGAAAAGACTATTCATCCTTTGTTTACAAGACCGGCTGCATTTTAATTAGAAGTACTTTGGCTCAAAGAAATTGCTGTTTGTCAGCAAGATAATGAATTTATTTGACGTTGGGCGTAAATGAGTCCCAAGTGACTCCCAAGACAATCCACTTGAGAAATTTACCGTGTAATTTAAAGACATGCGAGTTTCTAAGCATGCAAGTTTTTTATTAAAAGTATAAAATTGTGCGTGTTTACGTTCTTCATTGATACATAAAGGAAAAAGTAATTTTGTATTCTTCATCAAGCAAATATTATACACACATTTTTTAAAATTTATATTTAACTATATTCTCTCTCGCGCGCTTCCTCTCCCTCTCCCTCTCATGTAGTATTTTCATCTATGCACGCACAAGAACTCGCGTCGAATAACGAACAACTTGATCGGAACTGAAAAGGGTTAATCGAAACTCGATAAAAATAACCTCTCCAAATATTTGACGCTCTGTTTATCCAGAATAGTTGAAAACATATAATACCGTTCCTGTTGGACTTCGGATAGACAGGCGCGAGTATGTGAAATTGAATGCAGCGACGAGCCGCTCGCGCCGCACTCTCTGCGAATAAAGTATGAAAAAAAAAGGGACCGAGGCTGGCGTATTATTTATCTCAAACAATACGTGAAAAACAATGAAACAGATATCCGCGGATACATGCAGAGCAGGATGTAACGCGAAGGGATGATGTGGAGGGAGGAGCAGGCTCGGCCAAACAAATCGTGGCGTGAATTCTACGTCACGTCGGATGCACGCTGAAAGAGAAAGAGAAAGTATGCATATGTATATGTGTGCAAATACAGCGTGACGAACCAATTTTCGGGGCATCGGTTGTTGAGAGGTCGAGAACGCGAATACTGCGAATATATGAGTGGAATAAAATGAAATATAAACGTAAACTTTATTGATCAAAAAATACAAGTGAGAAAAAAGAGAGAGAGAGAGAGAGAGAGAGAGAGAGAGAGACCGCGTCATTAATAACGATATACACGTAAAGTAGTCGACTATTGGTCAAAGTAGAGAGAAGACTACTCATTTAAAAAAATTCAGTTTAGTGTCGCGTGAAGCTGTTAATTATTGAAGCGAATCGGATTTCGTTTGGGAATTCGATGTCTTTGAAATTTAATCGTATAGTCGTGAAAGAGAATAACGTTCAATAATTCCTCACTGAAGACAAAATGAATCAAATATTACAGTTTTATCCTGCTTTTAACATCAATATACATATTACAGGACAATTTAGTACATTACATCCGTCGGGAAGTTTGATCGCGCGTACATATTTCGTAAAATATCGCAAGCGCTTTCCACAGTAGATTCTACCAGTGAGTTTAGCGAATTTGTCGACGTTCATAAACGAAAAGTCGGCACATCGAATCGCTACCTCGCTTCAACGCGTCCGTTCTCGCTCCTCGTCGCGCCATTCAAATATACATTCCAAATTTCACCGGAGCTTTCCCCACGCGTATCTAAATTATGTAAACGATAACGCACAACATAATTACGCGTTAGAGTACACACGCGGTCCCCGTTCACATACGTCACGTCCAAATTTTAATCATTTAAACGGTATCTGGATAATTAACATATCCATGTACCCTAAACTAAATCCCCGTCAAACGGGGATTGGCCGCACGCATTGACCATATTAACTTTCAATCAGTATTTAGGGAGTTTTTTGCAATAACACGTCGATCTAATCACGTTATTCTTTTCTTAATTGGATGTTAAGAAGAAGAGATAACCTGATTTTAGCGTTTACTATGGTATCTACTACTATGGATAAACGGTATTGCAAAAACTCCCTATTTTCGCGAGCCATACGCGTCATTTTTTTTAATATAACATCATCGTATGAAAAATATTGTATATAAACTACAATGGACTCGAATAAGGAAGCAATCTTACCGCCAAATCGTGTTATATTCCACGAAATAGCGACACTCTCGCATAGTTCCCTCGTTCCATCAACGCTCACACAAATGCTTAAGCAAAAAGTGGAAAAATTCATGACGACGAAAATATTCTGCGGATGTATTGGACGCCGAAATATTCCATTTCGTCAGAAGCAGATTCATGCTACACAAACCATATTTGGAATTGCGTCACCACAATCGACAAGAAACAAGCTGATTGCCACATATAAGGGCATTTAAAGTGGAGTCCATGCATGAATCAACCAAGCACTATCTAAATCTCTATCACCTGATTCCACGCACCAATTTTCGTATGCCGTATAAATTTATTTTTCTTATCTTATCTAAAGTGTCTTTATCTCAACAGAGATCTAAACAGAGAGGAGGAAAAACACGTACATACACCATGTAATATACACCAGGACGATTACCGAGATTTTACGCGAGTTATCATTGTTTATTATTCGTTATCTTTGAATTATGAATTAAATAATTATGACTGGTATACTTTATACACATAATAAACATGTATATATTCGACTGTTGCATCGGTGCAAGGACCAACAGTATATTTCAAGCAGTCAATGACAAAATTATTCCTTTATGCTGACCTGAATTTTACACGCTTTTCATAAAAAAAATATTATGTAGACGTAGTAACCGTTGACCCGTATTTCAAAAGCGTTTTATAAAATGTAAACATAAAAAAGCAGTTGCAATGGTGGAACTCTTGCGAGTTATGAAATGAGTCTGACGTTTCGCAAAAGGATCGTTGCGCGCAGTTGGCTAGTATTTCATTCATATGTATACACGTCAACGTTTGCTGTTTGAAACAATGATAGAAGTAAAATTACGATATGAAATAAAATTATACAATTTCCTATCTGTAGATATATAAACAGTTGATACTTGATTCGTGTTACAAAAGTATAAAAAATCAGTATTACTGATTATTTTTTATCCATTCGATCATATTTTGCTTGAAGAGATGGAGTGTGCAAAGTATACCCAGAAATTATGGGCATAGAACCCAAGTTTCGCGCCAATCGCAATCTGACAGATATAGGCAGGTGGTATACTAACCGACAAGCTCGTATGTATCCAACTCCGGATAATATGTGTCGAGACTCACCGGCACTCATAATCGTCATGTTGTAACCCTATACGGCCTATACACATGGTCCGATAAACCGGTACGATACTATTGTGACCTATTGTCGGCCGCGGTTGTGACCCTGATGGACGAGCTCTTTTCTGAATGCAATTTCGCGCGGTATGTCGCGCGATGTTCATAGCTAGGCAAAGAGCCCGTCGTTGTGCTACACTGCGAGAAAGTGTGTACACCCATCCGTGCGAATGTGTGACGGCCTGCGGCCGACCCTTTGGCCGGCTCTTTCGTCGCGTTCACCGACACACACACACACACACACACACATACACACAAATACGCGCACACTCATCTACACCCGTGCACCGCAAACCCGCACCTACGTACACACTCATCCGCCATGGGCTAAAAGGCCGTGATCCAAACCATTTCCCGAAATTGCTCGTGGACGACGCCGACGGACGCGTAACTCTCGTCGATTGACATTTCACTGCTGGCCGCGGGCCGCGCCATCGAGGGCTGCTGCACGTAGAGAACGGGTAAGAAGCTTAAAACACAGCTGGACGGCCTCTCTATTGGGCGTCCGCTACGCGTCGCTTTGATTTTGATTTAACACGCCGGAGGATGTTCCGCGTTTAATTGCTACACTTTTATTCCAACTAAATACCAAACTTCGTTAGGTTTTGTCTAAACATTTAAATTGTCATCAATCGATCTTTATACGAAATAAGAGAATTTTAATAGATAACCTCCTTAATAATCAACTGTTTGAGTTATATAATGCCGCTCTCCTTCAATTCATATACGAAAAAAAATTTAACATCACTATTTAATATAGTAATGCCATGTCGAAAATAGGGCTTTTAAGGATATCCGAAATCAATTCCGAGAACTCAAAACCGTATTATTCGGATAATCCGGATATCCGAATTATTCGGATCCGCGGATCTGAATTTGGCTCGGATTTAGATCCATGTCTAGAAAGAAAGAAAACGTCGATGTATTTAATGAATTTTAACACAAGTTACTTTTTAAATAAAAATTGAATTTTGATTCACGTGTATAATTGACAAAAAATTAAATTAAATTAAAAAATATAAATATAGATTCACACAGAATTATACAAGTACTTAAAATCCAGCTAGATCGTTTAAGACATTTGTTTCTACAGGTTACGTTTCTCACAAATATATCCTATGAGATTTAATATTGTTTATAAATATAAACACATGTTTAAAACAAACTCTCAATCTTAAAATAGTAATAACATAGATGTATAAGGCTAATAAGAGAAATTGTATTTCTTTTTTACACTCAGATTAAAAATAAGTGTATAATATAATGACTTTAATATGCACTCACAATCAGTCCACACTAATACATTCAATCGAATTCGCTATATAAATTTGCTACGAATCCGAAATCGAATCTGAGAACCGGACCTAAGTTCGATTTTTGCTTGATTCGAGATTGGATCGAGATTCGGATATCTTAGAAAATTCGAATCTCCGGATTTGAACCCGAATTTGAAGCATCACATTTATTCGTAATTCGGATAAACCGATATCCGGATAGCTTTAAATCCGAATTAATCTTAAAGTCCTTGAAAGAGAGAGAAACGCAACTTATTATAACAATTATATAACTTCTGACAGTCAGGCCATACCCAACCATACTTACTATGATTGATTGCAGTACCGCTAGTAATTTTCAAATTACCGCATCGTCGAAATCTAATAGTTTTTGTTGTTAATTAACTTAAACGATTAATTACATAGAGTACAAGATACACGAGATTACAATAACATATAGAACGTCGTGTAACACTTGATAATGCACCCTTTCTAGATCGTAATACAGGAATTAATTTCTGCAATTTGCGTTTGCACGACAAGTTCATCATTATTGCGTGAATCATTATTTGTCATTGCCATTTATTTTTATCCGGACGCAATTAAAAGTTTGGCGAGATCACTTTCGTTGACGTGTATGAAATATCATTTGTATTGCAATGTACAACTGAAAAGTTTAAAACGCGACCGACTTTCTCATATATACGTTAATTTCGTTTCAACAATTCGTGTTTTGGCGACTTTCTAACAACATACCGGGCAGTTTGCCTTTAACGCGTCCGAGATTAATATTTATAATTAAAAGTTCCGCTCGGGAACGTTTATGAGTCGCGTTATTAAATTAATGAAAACGCGCAGGTATATCGTAATCTTTTATTATGCAATATGTAGCGAACGGTCGCCGAATCGGTTTTTATTACTTTATTTATGCGATCGTCAGTTAGAAAAACTGCTGATTAATCAAAATAGATTCTCTTTCTCTGCGTAGTGATTATATTCGGCGTGTCTAATTTCAAATCATTCTGTAAATGCTTTGTAATCGTGTACTCAATAGAAGAGATAAACGGAACAACAGTTTCACATAATCACAACGAAAGTGTAAGCTTCGGCGTCTGTCTCTTGTAATTAAGTGTAATTCAACTCGCGAATCGCTCGTAATATCGATCTAGTTTGAATCTCGGTTTCGTCGACATGGCGAAATTTACGACTAAATTGGATGGACGCGCGCGTGTCATTAGACTCACGCCTATTTGTAATGAATATAATCATGTCTACAGTGTAATGAATATTTAAACTTTAATTCCATTTCAATCGAAAACACGAAACTGACACGCCGCCATTTAAAGATTTTTTTTTGTTTTTTGTTTTTCTCTACATCAAATCAAAAATTTTTATATTTATAAGAAAAATAAAAATTCTATCGAGATTATATCTAAATAAAAAAATAAATAAAGTGCTAACTTCGCAGAGGTTTCTTGTTTACATTTGTATTATGTTTACGGGAAATAACTTTGTCCAAACACAGGATATTTTGCATGCATCCGAAGTAAATTTTTCCATTAAAACACACATAGGATATAATACAATTCATTATTATGCAGACAGAAAAACAGATGTATGCGCTCATGGATGCGTGGTTTTATCACACGATGTAAAACCGTAAAGCTGTAAAACAGTAAAGCGCGGTCCTTCCGTGATACAACCAAGTGAATTTATATCACCGAAACATTTGCCTCCACGTGAAATCGTTGCAAATGCAGGGGCAACCATATCGATTACGCGTTTTCACACTGCAACGTTAATCTGATGTTACGCACGTCCGCGTAGCCTATCGTCAAATGTCAATATTAACACGGCATATCGCGTGCGATATTATTTAATAACAAACAACGCTTACTTTTAATCCTGGTAGTCGGGAATTTCAATTAAATTTTCAAATCGCGCACTGACGAAATTCACCGTCGAACATGATTTTTCGCAATCGATAATCGAATCACTGTGCAATTATATATCGCAAAACTTGAATGATTATAAGCAGAATATGATTGCGAATGTGAAATGAAATGAAATGAAACATTTTTCAGATCGATACAATATCTACGATATGTAGTCGACATATAATAAATAAACCGTCTAAAAAAATCCTTAAGGGCGCGCGTCTACTTACAAAATAAATCGAAAGAGCAATTCTTTTCAGAATCTATTCCTTTTAACAATATGTATATATACGATACTAAAAATATTAATACAATGGCACGAATAGCTTGAAGAGAGATAAATAATACCTTTAAAAAAAAAAAAAAAATCAAGTGACATTTTTGAATCGATTAATATGTAACGAGCCTTAATCCGTTTGCAAGTTGACAGCTCACGTTGTGCGACAGCCAGCTAGGAATGGGACGTTGAAACAGCGACAACTCATTTACTAATCACTGTCACTCGTTTCCACGGTGTTTCATCATCGGTGGTAATTCGTTATAATACGAGCGGAACGTGATCACAACGTGAACGCAAGGTCGGATGCCCGCGGCACCGAGCATGCTTATATTCGCGAGAGCATAGGTGTGTTTCGCGTCGCCAGCTGCGCTCGCGCTCACGACACGTACATGTGTTCGGCAAACAATGTTGATCTACGCACAGTTCGACCGTTCGAACGGCGAACGGCTAATGGCGATTAACGTAACGTTTAGAGCATTAATCGGTGGCATTAATATCTCTACTACCTCGCCGATCGCGCCGCACACCCTTCGCACACCCTTTGTGCATAGCAAACTAGTGGGCGCACGTGGATGTATTAATGCCGCGTACATGCGGTCGGGGAATCGACTCCTCGCAATCTGAGGGATTATTTCTCATCGAGAAAATTAATTTCGGCTGGCGCTGCCCGTTTACCCCCCCCCCCTCCGATCACGTTCATACGTGCCAATTCCGATTACTCTTTCGATTTCGTAAAATGGGCAAACAAGTTCTAGTATATTATAGTGGACATATTGTGAGTATTGTGGTAGAAACATGAAACATTTCATGAAACAGTGAATGAACAAATAAGGCACGGTTTATGTGTCTTTTATTATCAATTAATTAATTAATTAATCACACACACACATGTCTATATGTATAGCCCTTTTTTATGTAATTAAATATTTAGATTCTCCATATACGTCACAAATAGCTTATTTCCTTGTCTACCGCGTTATTATTGATTTTATTATTGATACGTAAATAAATATTTTTTATGCGCGTTGCTTTTTTGTATTTAAAAATCATATTTTTTTCTACCGTATTGTTTATTATTGCGGGAATAGAAATTGACGATACGAAGCTAACGTTAAATTAATTCACCGACATTTGACTACGATAATATATAAAGTATACTGATTTATTTGAAATTCTTTTATATAAGTAAGTGTCATAAGATAAATATATACAGACAGATACATAGCGCAAACAAAATAAATTCAAGATTGAAAATAAAAAACAAAAATACTACTTTTCGTCTTAGTTATGATTTTTCAGAGAATCACACTTATTTACTACAACAAGCTCGTAACTTCAAATTTTACATGTTACGTTTCAATATTAAATTATTTGTCATTTTCATTATTCGCTCGATATACCGTTTTAGATAACCGAATTATCTAAGTTGGATAAATGATCAACACGAGCATTACGCTTCCGCGAATGGAAGAGGGAAAAAGAAATGCGAGGGACGTGACCTGTTGAGATGTCACGAATATCACGCACATGAATCCACACCCGAAGCCTTTCTGGTGAATATGCGCGCGAGCAAAAGGTCTGAAGTAGGATTAATAGCCACAGGCAAATTCGCACGACGCTAATAAGTAAAACCGGCATGAATTGAAAAAGTTTTCCGGCGGAAAGGCGGAAGGGTGTAGGCGGAAAGGCTCGCGTGTAACATCACGATAAATCGTACGAAGACGTTGATGGCCGACAGGTAGCTTGGATATTGCACTGTATCGTACACACATACACACACACACACACACACA
>Ga0157363_1007204_pt1 | contig 10524 bp, 3 predicted proteins | sample AttsexASBM1_FD_111477 | JGI IMG/M metagenome (GOLD analysis project Ga0157363, IMG submission 111477) | Fungus gardens microbial communities from leaf cutter ant in Ribeirão Preto, State of São Paulo, Brazil - Atta sexdens ASBM1 | ecosystem: Host-associated > Fungi > Mycelium > Unclassified ...
CACACACACACACACACACGCACACACACACACACACACACACGCACGCACATACACACCCACGCACGCACGCGCGCACACACACACACACACACATACATTGATATTAACATGTATTATACTTATATTTAATAGTTTATTTTTCAAATCCATTATATATATAGGGTGAGTAAGTTAAAGTATGACAAATATATATCTCAGAAACAAAGTATTTTACAGAACAATGTTTCATACAAAAGTTCTTTGATTTCGAGGGATATATGAAATAGTATCATTGATTTGATCTTGAATTTTGTCAAGGTCAGGGAAAGATTAGTTTAAATTTTTTTAATGGAATCCTCATTTTTTATTGCATATTCTTGTAACTTATCTCGAAGCTTTCTCAAATAATTTCACCGTTTTAATCGACTCTTTTTAAACTCTTTTTAAAACCGATAGAAAATTCTAGACATTTCAGAGAACAATCGTAATTTCGATTATTTTTTTCATATTTTAAAAAAGTAGGATTTTAAAAAAGTCAGCTTCATAGAGATTTATTTTCTTATCCTACCTATAACTGTAGAAAATATACTCAAAACTTTCAATCAATAACTAATGAATTCCGTGAAATGATACGTCAATTTCACATATACACATACACGTACATAAAATTGAAATAAAAAATGAATTAACATATAAAAACGCTGAATAAAAAATGTAAAGATGCATTCAGGTAATTTTCTCTTTCATAATTTTAAAAATTAGCTCATAATAGCTTCTCAATTTTTTATGCATTTTGTGCATACGTCGCATTGCGCTGGCTACCGCAGACAGAATTCCGTAATAGTAATCGTAAAGCGTAAACTAAAACCGATAATAAGCCAATCAGGAAACTTATCCATAAATAAATCAATTTCAACCGGTTAAAATTTGTCTTATAGATAAGTTTATACTACTATTTCTGTTTCCGTCAGCTTACATAGATCTAAAGCAATATTCTGATTAGCTTATCAACTTGAGTTTACATCTTATGATTACTATTACAGAAATTCTGTATGCGATAGTCCTAAGCAATCGAAGACTTGTTTACATAGATTGCTATTAAATGGAAAAATATAATATTTTTTGAAACGCGATATTTGAGATTAAATTTCAAAAATATTTTTCTATTTTTAAATACTCGGTACTATACTAATTGCAAGTGAAAAAGAAAAATTCGAGTGCGGCAGTGAGTTCGATTCTCCGTCCCGTTCATGCTGCTTAATGAGACGGCTCGGTCGTTTCGTGCGTGCAAACACTTTCCAAGTAATCGCAGTACATTTCTCGGACTACGCTATTGATCTCCTCTCGGGTCAGCAACGTTACGTGATTTGGATTGGCAGATAGAATGCGACAGAAATACGCGGAATATAACGCGATATATATATATATATATATACATATATATATATATATATATATTGCGCGGTCGAAGAGACGTTTTATGGTCACTTGAAACTGATAAGCGAAAGTAATTTTTTACATTTCAAATAAAAGAATTCTCTTCAATAGCTGCTTGAAGTGTTTGAGCTTATCGTAACAAGAACAAAATAAAGCTTACATTTGCTAGAATCGTCGCTAAAAACAATTATACTAACTACAATATAGTTGCAATAATTATAAAATAATACATATACGTTTTTTTTAACTGTGCACATTTTACGTATAGAATAACTTGTATGGTTGTCACCTACATAATTGCCATAGTGGTTTTTTTTTTTCTAACATCGTCTGGATGAAAGCGGTCAAGTCTCGGTCAAAGTGTTAATAATAATAATTACACAACATATAATGACATTGTTTGATCGAGATAGAAACTCAATAGAAGCGAGATTCAAGTAATATCTGATCAAATCACAAGTTCATTTTGATGAGAAACGCGAGAGCCGCAAGAAATCTATGTGTTATGAAAAACGTGTAAGAAAACTTGAAAAGCGGAAGCAAGCGGCACTTATCTATAAGAGGATCATCCAACGAATGAAGAAGCACCATTCCTATACGAGGCTTACAGCTTCAAAATGAATAATCACTCGTTTTTCAACTCGTTTATTTCTTTCCTCGATAATGGTATACTTAATCTACGAGCTGGAATCCAATTTGATCGAAGTAGTAAGGGTGCGTTTCACTTAACGTTCGTAATGCTCACATTATTTCATCTTTGTTTAACATTTGATGACAACAAAATCTATTTTCTATGATCTAGTGTATAGTCTTTTAGAATTTACAGTGAGATAGATATATGTTTGATATCTGTCGAGAAAAACGAGAAAGAGAGTTTCAGTGCAATTTAGACAGGAACAGATCAATAAATGAAATTGTACTCGCAAGCGTTACGAACATTAAGTATGGAGTAAGGAATGTACCCTAAATAGAATAATCGGCCTGTTATACTGCCTGTTGCTCAAACGCTATTCGCTCGCTATTCATACGCAGTACTAATTTACTCGATGATCACATGCCGATGATTTTGGCGACAAACGTATTGAATTGACTGAAGTTCGAGGTTGATTGGCCTTCGAATAGTTCGAATTTTTCACCGTCTAGCTTGATCGAGCGTACTGCGCCAATTATGCACCTCGTTTGTTTGATGTTTCTCTCTATCTCGCTCGCATTTTCTTTTCTGCGGCACACTTCACACATAGCTTTCTCTCTCTCTCTCTCTCTCTCTCTTTCACACACACACACGCGCGCGCGCCCACGCACATTCTCTTTTACATGGGCTTGAGCGATTTCATTTCACACGTGATGCACATGATGTATCATTTTATCCTTGTTGCTCACCGAATATTGAAGAATAAACTGATATATCATGCGCATTAAGCGTGAAACGTAACATTTCCCTTGCTCTCTTTTATATCTTTACTCTGTGTTTGTTTCTCTTTCTCTCTCTCTCTTTCTCTCTCTCTCTCTCTCTCTCTCTCTCTTTCTCTCTCTCTCTCTCTCTCTCTCTTCCCTTCCCTTTTTTTTATAAAATACCTTCTTCTTTCTCTTACTATCTGATTCTTATTACGTATTCTCATAATTTTTTGCGATATTTAGAACAAGGAATCATATTATTTAGATTTGAATAATTATGATCTGGTTTATAAAAATATTTTATGCTTTACATGCGTGAGAATAATATTGTTATATTTTTAATTAATGTAGGAGTATCTCTAAAGCCTGTTTGCGTCTCCTGTAATTTTGAAACAATTGAAAATATGTCGAAAAACATTGAAAAAAACATGATGTTACATTAACAACATTATCCTAATTGAAAGTAATCCTGTTGATTCACAATAATTGATATTAATGAAATAAATATAATTCTAAAACAAAAACATCACATATTTGTTTCATTAATAGTGTTATTGAAATAACAAAATTATTTTCAATTAAAATAATTGCTGGTGATATAATTTTTTTTTAGTACATGTTCCTTCATTTATCTCTGAAAAAAAAATTTTTAATTCAATCTTTTAATAAACAATCTTTTAAATGAGATCTCATTTGATTTTTTGTCATTAAAATTTTTCGAATTTTTCTTCGTCCGTCTTTCTGGAAAAGCTGGAAAAAAATAAAAAAAAATATTTTTGTTTTAAATAAAGGAAAACGTTATTTCTTAAACTTATTTTGTTAATAACTTTTTAACGAGCGACGGCTAAAATCTGTCGGAGGCTATTCAAAGTTATGATCTTGTCATATCAAGGTCAAGGTTATCGGAGAGGGATCCCCTATTCTATATAATATTACCTTCAGATATAATAATACTACTAATAGAATCATGAAATTTTTATATTTTTAGCAATGTTTAAAGTATGCTACATACATCCTTAATTTTAAAATTACGCTGAGTTGTTTTGCGAAAAACATTATTTAGTCAAGAGATAAAGATACAAGCAAAATATTCTCTCCGATCATGGATCAATTCTTGAAATAGTTTCATTGCTTGCTCATTCACTTGCTCATAACAATAAATAATATCAGCTTGTTTAATGCGTAGAAACTCTAATCAGAGTCAAAACACGAAATAAACCTTTTGATTCGTCTACTGGGTTTTAACAACTTCTGAGTGAGAGAAAGAGATAAAAAACATAAAATAGAAAAGGAAAGAGAGAAGATAGTAAATGTAAGAGATCCTCTAATAAGAGTTTGGACACAAAGGAAACACTTTTGATTGGTCTGCAATGTTTTAACACTTCTGAAAGAAAGAAACAGAGAGAGAGAGAAGAGAGAAAGATACAAAAAGACTACATTTACACAGTTCTCTTAATTGGGTTTAATAATGTCTTTAATTATGAAATGGCCAATCACAGTCATTCCATTCTTCCGAGGAACAACTATGATTGGCCAATTTCAACTATGGACGTTATTAAACCTGATTAAGCGTGCCGTATAAATATAGTATAGATAAAATAGAAAAAGAAAAAATAAATGTTATGTGTTTTTCTTTCGTATGATTTTGTTATAAAACTAGAGACTCTGTATACAAAACGTGGCTCTTGTCCAGATTGTTGTTAGAGAATCTCTAGTAAATGTATATCTAGTAAATGTATCTTTCTCTCTCGCTCGATTTTGTTAATATTACAGATTTTGCATAAAAAACACTGCTTGTGTCCAGACAAAAAAATCAACGCTTCAGATTGGCTGTCGCAACAAACTTGCGATCGGCTTGCTTCTAATGTAGAATGGGCTCTTTAAGTCGGTTCTACATTAATTGTAAGCTGATCGCAAATTTGTTGCGACAGTCAATATAAAACGTTGATTTCAAAATGCAAACTTCATATTGGCTGTCGCAACTTTATGTAGATCGGGCTTAAGACGCAAAACGCGAACTGCAAGTCGTAAGCTTGTTGCGTCAATCTGATGAGTCAATTTTAAAAGTGACGCTTCGAGATTGGCTGACGCAAGAAATTTGAACGACCTGCGACTCACGCTCTGCATCTTATGTAGATCAGATTTTATGTAGATCGAGCTTTATACATGATAAAAAATTACGTGGCTACAACATAATGCTATCGAATTGTCATTAAGAATAACAGAATCGAGATATAGAATCACAAATCTCGGACAACACGATATATTAGATCAATCGATATATCGATTTTAATTCTCCAATGCGCAACTGTTGCGACGCGGCGTTGTTCGCATTTCATTCATGCGCGACTTCACGATTCACGCGGGTTGTTCTTGGTGATGAGTGTACACTTCGAATTGTATCAATTGATGTCAATTGAATGCTTCCGACAACTTTGGGCGTCTGTGAATATATGGTAAGAGGCTTCCCTTTGGCTTCCTTTTTATTTCCCGAGATAAAATTCAATAAATTTAAGCTTAGAATCGAGGGTCTCTCTTCTTTTTTCCGAAACGGTCATGACTCCTCTCGGTAATAAAATCAAAGCTCTTTGCTTATCAATTTGTTGAGTGTCGTTTCTGTGTTTCGTCAATCTTTAACGTTACCTTAGATCTGTTCGCGTCACATGCTCCAACATGTTCCTACTTCCTCCAACTATAGCTCTTACTCACTCAAACGCCCTCGGCAGGAACATGTTGAAACATGTTGGAGCATGCAACGCGATAAACCTATTATCTATACATTGTGATCCAATTCATGTTCACGACACTTGTGAGCATCATTTGTCTATGTTTAGCAAACGATAATCAAGGATAAAATCAATTGAAATGACTTCAAGAGCATTGCAAGCATGAATCGGATTAGCCATCAGCCATATCTTTACCTAATTCTGTCTGTCAATATAAACACACAAAAAATACAAGACAATAAAATCAGAAACATTTGAAATATGTTCTTTTTAACTTACACATTTATTTATCCTCCTTTATTATTTTTAATCGTTTAAATTCAAACATTTTACTATTTTTTTCTAACTTTATATGTAATTATACAAATATTGCTATTACATACTAAGGTTCAAAAATTTTTCAATCAAAGATATAAAAAAGATAAATTGAAATAATTATTTTTCTATGTTTCAATGTATATAATTCCTTTATTTAAATATATTTTTTTAGAATGATGAATTAATTTTTATATCTATATTTTTATATTTATATCGCTAAAAAAATTTCTTGAATATTTTTGTTTTTAAAAATATTTAACACTGCGGAGATCACTCCTTCATCTGGTAAATTTTTTTCACACAAACCACAGATTTCCAAACTGCTAAGGGTTAAGTTTGAAAGCTGATATGAAGACGTGATCTCCGTAATATTAAACCCGAGATTAAACCAAGTACAAAAATTCAGAATATTTTTTTGATGGTATGAAAATTAATTTATCATTGAAAAACATGCTTTAAAAATATTATGAAATAGAGAATAATTGTATTGAAAAATAAAACATGATTGTTCTATTTTATTATTTTTTTATATATTTTTAAGAGTCGAAAATCTTTAAATTTTATAATATAAAAATGATGCACGGATAATCTTACCTAATTGTAACCTAGTAACAGTTATTTAACAATATGCAATTTGGGCACTTGGAATAAATTTGCGCATTGTTTTACTTTATTTAATTGAATATTATATTTTACATTTTCATGAACGAATTCAATTATTCACGATACGAAGAATTTCACTGAAGTATTTAAAAATTTAGTTACAGATCTAAAAACATTTTTGTTGATCCGTCAAAAAAATTATATCAGATACTCAAACTTGATGAGCAATGCTGCAAAAAATTCTGACATGTTAACAACTAAATGATATATAATATATATATATATACTTATTTTATATATATAGTTATCTTAATAGCCTAACAAAATTATTTTTAGATCTATGATTAAATTCTTAGATATATACTTTAAAGAAATTATTCTTTCTGTGTAGCGGTCCACTTTTCGCGATGTATCTGCATGATTAAAAATTATTAACATATATCGCGATATATTAAAAATGAAGGAATCAGTGTTTTTTTTCATTGAATCGAATTGAATTAAATTTTATGTCTTTATTCGAATCAAATCGAATCATTGAAACGTAACTTGTAATTAATAATTATTGTTAGGTTGAATTTTAATATATAGATAAAAAAAATTACTATATAAAAAATAATAATTATATGATATAAAATCATTTTAAATATCATGTATTTAAATAACTGATAAAATATAGGTATTTTAATAACTGATAAAATAGGTATTATACTTACAGTTTTAACAATAAAATCACAAGCACGTAAAAAATTATAAATAAAACAGCAGTTAAAATTGTTGTATTAATACGAGTCTAGTACACAATTGTATGTACGATTAATCAAATTGGTGAGCAATCAGAAGAGTAACTCAATAGAAATCAAAACTGATTTTGAAATTCTAATATCTATAACTAATTATGATTATAATTAAAATTATAATTAAAATTATTTATATTTTAAAATTTCATTAACTTTAATAAAACATTTCTTACTTCAATGAAATGGTTGCACTATTTTATTATTATTAGTAGGGGAAATATGATTTTATAAAATTATGAATATATTATATATGGTTCGTATTCATTGTCTTAGATTCGAAATTTTTGTATAGTTCAAATTCGAATCATATAGATCGAATTTGATTCGTATTAGAAGTTCACATATCTCTACGATATACAACGATTATTCTTCTGCTATAGGAACGCATGGTTGTCAAAGATCTAACTTGTACTACATGACGTTTGCACGATGGAATCACGTACGAAACAGACGTTTCCGTACGTTCGTATAGGATTGATGACGCGACCATTGGTAACAAGACGATGCTACTTGTCAGAATATTATTCGGTAAGTAGTTTTTTTCATTTAACTCGCAATCTCGACGCGGGCTGTAACTTGACCACTGATCAAATGGAAATTAAGGAATGTGAAATTGGAATCATTCGCTTCTAATTAATCGTACGGTTAATTAAGAGCGACGAAAGACTTTGCGACGTCTTTTACGTGTCATTCGTCAAAAACTACACCTGAAAGTGAAAATCGACGCTCGAATGCTTCGCAACTTCTCGCTTCGAAAGACACCGGGCGTAAGTGAGATATTAATTTTTTTTTTTTATCGGCAGCTCTCCGTTGACAAGTTCACAATATGGTTTGAAACGGCGCACATCGACGAACACGTACGTAATAATTGGAGAAACTTGTCAAAAGTTATGCCGACTAGCTTCACGCGAATATAACATGTGATTCTTTGATATTACGCGCGACCGCCACCGGCAAGCTGTCACTTTTCTGTCTCCGCTCAGCTTGTCTAAATAACATGTGGAAACAACCGTGACATCTTTCGCGTGACAATACAGATAAATATTGGTAATATATAATATCACATAAAATTTTAAGCAACATAATGATTTAATTCATGATTTTTAAAAAAAGTTTGTGAATACTCAGAAATGAAGATATATCGACATAATATTGCCAAAAAATTTAGAAAAATGAATATTTCGCCTTTAAACAATATTTTTACTTCTCTTCGAAGATACGAAACAATGATGTAATTATTATAGGATACGAAGGTATAATTATTATAGCAATGAGAGGGAGGAAATATAAGAATAAAAAAATTTCTATTTTTTTTATTCGTTTATGAAGAATCTTTTATATTATTAGAATTAATCTTGTTTATAAGATCAATCGAGTCATTAGATTATCATAATTTGCATTAAAAAATGTTAAGGGTCTCTCTAAAATAAAATTGCCACCGTCTGGGATGATTTTCCGGAAAAATGTTCGGACAATTATAATTAATAATTATTTGGGACATCTTTAGAAAATTTCTCCGATTATTCTCGGTCGTTATAAAAGGATGATGTCCGCCATCCGAGGAAAAAGGGAACAAATGTGAGAATCCCACTCTAAAATAACATCGTAATAAAATTAATATCGATGTTACTTGAAACTTCAAACAAGCAATTTGTGGCTTTTTAATTGACTTTTTTTAAATGACTTTTACATATATTTGCACGGAATATTACTCATCTGCTATATATACTTGTACTAAAATTATACTCGTCATTATTTACTCGTTCAAATTAAATCGTCAAATATACTATCAGTTGAATATTTTATTTTTACGCAATATTAACCCTTAATACGCAATTAAGTTATTCATATCCTTAGCGGTTTCTTGAAATATTGGAGATATCTAATTGATCTATATTTCCCTTAAAAAAAACTTTGGCATCTAAAGAACAAGTTTTGTCCGTCGCTGGTTCCTGCGTATCCTCCAACAAAAAAAAACGTTTCGGAAATTATCTTAAGACACGGGAAAAAGACCCATTCTGTGTAACTTTTTTGCAGCAAAAAATTTGTATTTTTTATTTTTTATTTATTTTCGTTTGCATTGCAATTTAACGAACTATTAAAAAAATTGAAAATGAAACAGTTTATGTTAAATATATTATTCAAAAAATATAATAAATGTAACATTTCAAAATATTTAAATAAAAATTTCGAAATGTTTTTTCCAATTAATTGTAACTTTTTGTAACGCAATATCAATAAAATACATTGTTTAAAATTGTGTAAATGCAATAAACATTCAATTTATGCACTAAAAAAATATCATTTTTGAGTTATTTAATAACTAAACTATTTTTAACTATTATTTAATAACTAAACTATTTTTTAGACAGTTTAAACATTGGACTTTTGTTTATTTATATTTTTTCTTTTTTTTTTTGGAATGTCAATTTTAAGATATTGAAACATATTTTTCCTTTAAACGTTTTTATTTCACAGAATTGTGCGTTTTTCTCATGTCTATTATAAATAATTACAACAATTATATAGAATTTTTTATAAACATAGATTTTACAAATATTTTTTGAAAATATTAAAATATAAGTGATGTTCTACTCCATTAAATTTCAAATATGGAAATGTTTTACCGGAAATCATGTTTTAAAATACGATAAATAAAATAAAATAATATGCGATTGAATAGTGTAACGTTTTAACATATAATTCTGTTCGTCGTTCACTTTATTCGCATTGTCCCGTAAGGAACTATCAAAACTCTAAAAATGATCAAAAATGCTTTTTTGCATGAAAAATCCTTTTTTTTTATTTCGTTGTAAATAACGTGGAAACTTTTATGTACTGAGCGCTGTTACATTTCGTGAAGCAAAGGTAAATTAAGTTTTACGTTTTTACGCGCGAAATCGGTGAATTTGGTTTATTGTGAATAAAAACAGAGAAAACTACTTTCATTTGCTTAAGATTATATACTCTCGTCTATATTATACTCTCTACTATACATATTATACTCTCATCTTCTCAGTAGTTGACTTAGATCAAGACTAAGATTCGTTAAAAAAAAAATATTTGTTTAAAAAGAAAACAATGATTTCAACTGAGTTTCAATGATATTAGCTCATAATAGTGATTAGTATATATATATATATATATTAGGTGTACAAAAAAGTTCTGAGCTTTAGATTTGATACAACCGAAATAACAATTTAAATTTTATATATCTTCCCGCCTTTTTGTGATTTTAAAGCATTAACATTTGGCCTTCTAAAATG
>Ga0157363_1007205_pt1 | contig 10524 bp, 8 predicted proteins | sample AttsexASBM1_FD_111477 | JGI IMG/M metagenome (GOLD analysis project Ga0157363, IMG submission 111477) | Fungus gardens microbial communities from leaf cutter ant in Ribeirão Preto, State of São Paulo, Brazil - Atta sexdens ASBM1 | ecosystem: Host-associated > Fungi > Mycelium > Unclassified ...
ATCGTTCTCCCGCACTATTTTGCGAGTTCGAGAGATCTACTCGTGCCCGACATGAAGTTAGAGTCACAAGTTGCTACATTTTCTGTTCTCTTTTCTATGAGACTGAGGCACAAGCCTGGTTGTTCTAATTGACTGATTTATCAAAAATACTAATCTCACATTGATCCTGTTCTATATCTCTCAGATACACATCTTTTCTTTTTTAATTCCTTCAAAGTAATATAATCTACATACACTATCTAATATGCTGTATCAAGATATGAGAATCTTTATGTCAACTGTTTAAATTTTAATAAATGATACTTGTAGCAACGTGAAATAACTTCTTTAAAAATCCCTTTATTTTGCCATCATATAAAAAATTGTATTTGAGAGATGTGCCATAACATGTGACATTAAAACTGAACAGATCACAAATATAGTATTTTTATTTTAACAAGTCTTTTGTTCTTTTTTTTTTTTAGAATTTAAGATGTCCCGCAATCACAAGGAAAAGTATGAGAACTCCAACCCGCGTCGTATGTATACACTCATGTGCCCTGAGGACTATCAATCGGGGAAGAAATCTCATTGGTCGGAGTTGGAGATAACAGGCAGTATACGAAATTTGAGCCCCAATTTGTGGCAAATGACTCATCTAACAGCTCTGTATCTGAACGATAATAGTCTGCAGAGGTTGCCATCTGAGATCGGCCGTCTTGTTAACTTGCGTATTCTAGATCTGAGTAGCAACAAGCTGCGCAGTCTGCCTGCTGAACTAGGGGAGCTCATCTATCTCAGGTATAGTAAAACAGAAAGTATAATGAGAAACATTTACTTCAGTCTGAGCATATTCAATAGATCTTTTTTTTTATGATGTAAATTTATTATTATGTTATTCCTCAGGGAGTTGTTATTGAACCAAAACTTCCTTCGCGTGTTACCGTACGAACTAGGGAAGTTGTTCCAGTTACAAGTGCTAGGACTTCAAGGAAATCCACTCAGCAAGGATGTGATGGCGTTATATGGAAACGGAGAACCTGCGGGGACGAACAAGCTGCTGACATACATGTTGGACAACTTACAAGGTAAATGGAAGGCTTTTATTTGTTGAGCGAGTTTTCGAAGACATTTGAATCTTTCCCCCAAAAAATTTTTTTACGTATTTTCTGTTCTGTTAAAGTAGTAAGACATACGCCATCTGCTTGGTAATAACGATAATAAATATTGAGGGAATAGAGTATCCAAATAATTATAAAAATTAAAAATTTAGGAGAAAAATTTCTTCTCAGAGTTTAAACTTATTTTTGTTTAATTTATAAATTCACAAATAAAATGATTTAATTGTAATTTTTTAAATAAATCGGCATGATTTGGTGCACACATATATTCACATAGCACCCAAGAAATCAATATCGAATGATCTTTTCTATTTATATTTGCAATATTTTTTTCTATTTGTGCTGAAATCGTGTATGATCGTCGGTATAAAAAGCGACTGTTTTATCTATGCGACATTCGACATATTCTCATAACAGTTTAATGTCGTTTGTGACAGATGACGCCACGTGTTCCATTTAGAGGCCTAAGAAAAGCTTAAAAAATTATTTATATCTTCTGATTTTTATAATTTACATATAATGTTACATTTGTGTGTGCGTATTAATATCAATTTCATAATAATATATTCTTATTAAAGTTAGAAAAAAATTTTTTTTTGGAAAATAAAGGAAATTTATATTTCTTACTTGAATTAAAGTCTAGAATTAATTTAAAAGATATTTATGTTAAAAAATATCTTGTCAAAATAGACAATATTGATGTGAGATTAACTTTTCTAAGAAAATAGTTAGAAAAATAATGCCAATAATGTTCCGTAAATGTTTTAGAGGCAATACTTTCGAGCTTCCAAATTTTATAAACGCTTCTTTGAATATCAAATCAGTTTTTATCAAAAGAAAATTTAATTACCATCGGATAAGCGAACATTAATCTTTCGATTTTTTTCTCTTTTACGCTCGGATGGGTGGATGGGTGGGTGGATTGAGCTTGAGTTTACGCTCCATGGAAAACGAATGTGAGAAGGAGTCGCAGTTAGAGAGAGAGAAAGAGGAGACTCGTCGGAGGGCGTGATCCTATCCATTGTGTTGTGCGCATTTTTGCCGGTTACCCGATCGCCTGAAAGGTCTCGGCTGTACCATTCCGTTTATCCATTGTTCTCTGAGACTTTTACTGTCTGATACCGCAATACCACCGTACATCGTTGCCAGTCATTTCCCCTTCGCGGCTCCTCCGCGGCATCGAGATGTTCTTGCTCGTCATCCTCTTCGTCTTTACTCTACCCTTTCCCAAGTCTACTCGGCTCTTCTCTTCCTTTTCTTTTTTTCATTTCGTGGAGTCACCCTTTTATCTGAAATCACGCAGAAAGCATCTGAATTTCACCGTTGTCAAATGCATCTTGTACACCTCGGGATAATCTCGTTTCCGTATGTATATGAATGATGGTACGCATTCGAAAAGGATAAGTTGGGAATTTCTGTTGGAAAATTCGGCATTGTGAATACACATTGTCGAGATGAATTAAATAAAGAGTTTATGTAAGTAAATTTAGTTAAAAATTGAGATTTATTAGATTGACTTATATAATACTTTTTATTTCTTAGATGCATAATTCTTATCTTCAAACTCGTTGTGAAACTTTTCACTTTTCCGATTATTATAGGATAAATAATAAAATTGATACATGTTTTGGATATAATCTGTTGATACATATATTGCAGATATAGAATTATAGTAGATTGAAAGAGGCAGCTATAAAATCGAGGAACGTTTAAGACGATCTTTTAATTTATCATTCATAAAATTTAATATAAAGTAATTTTTATAGGTCCCTCATGAACGAACTTATGCGCACATTAAAAAGTTCTATAAATTTTTATAGTACGCGTATAGCCCATAATTCGTGACAGCTTAAGAACGAACTGAGCTAAGAATATTTAATATTAATAGTCTGGCATTTAGTGGCTGGGTCGAAGGGGTTAAAACTCGCTCGTAAAAACGGCAGTTCCTTCCCTTAACGGTTAACGGAGTATCTCTCATATAAGGTTGCATGCAAATTTGTTTGCCTTTGAACGTACGCATATACACGATAGAGTTCGCATTGTTACACGTAGCTTTCTGCAAGATCAGCTGAATACGAGTGTGTGAAAGTGCACACACGATGATTTATATAGACGTATTTGGCAAAGCGCCGCTGCGTTGTGGGAGCCCAGAGTCCCGGAAACAAATTTATGCACATTGTATCAGCGAGGATCTCTCGACGGCATCGTTGTCACGACTTCCCAGAAATAACGTGACTACAATTGCGCCATAATTGGCCTAAGTGTGCCCATTGTGTTCGTGTCACTTGCGTGTCGCCTACAGGTGTCTCCTCCACTTTGTTGTGTCTCGCGATTTATGTTCATCGAATTACGAAACATCGGAGACCAGTTGCATCGAAGTATCTTTTTATATTGCCTTCGTTTATTTTCTATTTATATTTCGCAATGATTTATTGCGAAGTGAAAACCTTCAATGTCATCATCAGTTAATTAGAATAGAACAATTTTTTATTGATATAAATAAGAGATTTATTTATATTGTAAACAAAAAAGAGTTATTAGAAATTTTTTAATACGATTAGCAGAAGTCCAATGAAGTTTATTCTAGTTATTAGAGTTATTCTACGTAAAGGATTAAAAATCTTTTATTTAATCTTCTTCCTTTTATTTTTTTGTTATATAATATATTGATTAATATTCAAATTTAGTATATACATATATTCAGGGTCATATTTAGCTGTCTGATAACATTTGTGTAACGAAAATAATTCTACTTTCTTGGGCTGAAAGGAAACTGGGTCTCGCGCCAGCGGGCTGAGTGAAAGGGGTCTTTGGACCCTCCAAAAAAGAAAATTGTTATCCGCGATTCACTTGGCTGCCTGCGGCCCATCGAGCCATCTCACCATGTAGTTACACGGGGGCCTGATCTGGGATAATTGAGGACGAAACTGAGGGGAGAAAGTGAACTGCCGTCACTTCGCGTACACGGCATGATTCATTCGTTATTCGGCGCTCACGATGTGTATACACACAAGGAGATAGGTCCAAACAGGTCCATAACTAGGGCGTAATGAAGACAGCACCTGCTGCGATTGCATAAATCAGTCGAGGCGCCAATCTTGTCGATAGCACTTTGATCTTAATATAGTACAATTTTGATGTATACGATTATATACTATATATTTTTATAATGTAAATATTTAACAGTATAAAGTAAATATAATAGCATGATCTACAAAGAGAACTATTTCTTAATTAACTATTGAAAAGAGTTAGGGTTTGCTTGCAATATTATTTGTGTGTTGTAATTGATTTTATTTTTGAATATATTATGCTTTTGAAAACTTTATTTAAATTTATGTCCGTCATGGGCTTTGTCACAAAAGAGAAAGAAATTGAAATGACACTGGGCCTCTATTCTTGAAAAGTATCGTAAACGAAAAACTAGGGAAATGTTATAGTATATGAAACGCATACTATAGTATTTCCTTAGTTTTTCATATGCGATATTTTTCAAGAATAGAAGCTCTGATCTCGACTTTGAAAGCAAACACGAGCATGAATTGAAATTGCACGCTCTAACAATTCGTGTCACTTGGATGTTCTCATTAAATTGTATTCGCCTACTTTTTCCTCGTGCATGAAGGTGTGATTGAAGTATCGTGTTTCTTTAAAAAGATAAGCTTTTTTTAATAAAAAAAAACTCGATTCCGACATCACGGTAATAAATAAAGGTAAACGTAACGTTGGTAAACGAGAGTTTTCATAAAATTAAGTAAACGTTAAGGACCTCAGATTAAAAAGAGATTTACACTGTCCTTTGACACAGCTGGGTTTATTAAGAATCGTCGCTGCAAAGTTACTGCAAGCGGTGTATAATTATTTTCGTATTTCCACGTAAAGCTAGAAATATATTTTGTTTCTTTAGTTTATTTTCGTGTAATTTTGAACTTAATATGAAAAATTGTTGAAGGAGACGTGATACTTTGCGAATCCATTTTTTCTTAAGGAAAGATTAATTTAGAAGAACGTGGTTTTAATTAATTTAGAAGAACGATATTTTTTGTCAAAGCGTTTAAATTATAGGACACTCTACTCTGTCATCGTTACGCTATTTTAATACTTATAGAAACAATGAATATAATGGCATGTCCATGAAATAAATTCGTCACTGTTTTCGTTATGAAAAGGAAAGCATTTGACGTGAAAGTAATTGAAAGTAGTTACTAGTATGTATTGTTTTAGGTCATCGATTAATATTTCAAAGTCACGCGTATTTCTCCGGACATGAGTCATGTATAAATCCGAGGAAGTTTCAAATCATTTTCACATGGTACTTAAAATCAATTATATTTTCTGAATGTCTACATTATTAGAAGTTACAAAGTTATTTTATCATAATATAGATATTCTATCGATTCAACAACTTTTTATTATCCAACTTTTTTTTAATTATGTATTATGAGCTATTGTAATTATTTATTGTTATAATATATTAGCATTTCATTTGCTGTTAACGCGCAGTATATATTAAATAATTTATTAGATTTAATATTCGACTTTTATTTTGAGACAATTTGATATTCGTTCTGCTCTATAAATAATTCTTTTTTAGTTTATTTAGGTCTTAGTATATGCAAATAACTGCTGCATTCCAGTCTATGTTTATCCATGTTCGTCCTTCGATTACACTATTTGTCGTAGAATGACACGGCTATTTCAGTCTCGAGTTTAGCTATATGCACTTTGTAATAATTGACGATAATCGTTTTTTTTTTGTAGAATTATATAACTCATTGTGCTTAAGGACATCGCGATGCGTATCGATTATGTTTCATTTTTATGGACGGCATTGCGCGATGCTATTTTTGGTTCAGTACTTACAGCCGGTGGTTCTTCGCGTATTCATCGAACGATTCGGACGTGGGAAAGCATGGAGTGTTTTCGACGAGAAAACTCTTTTTCTGTCCGGTTTCTCTCCCGCAAAAGTTTCGTTCTTTTTATAGCGGCCCTACACTCAGAAACTTCGAACGAAAATTACTTCGTTCGTTAAGATGAAAGGCTCCCAGCAAAAATTGTATCCGCTGCTCTACATTCTGCCACTTACTAATTATGCAGGGGATTGGATTACATTTCCAGATACTCGATCTTTTATCGAAGATAGATAATGAAAATTTGATAACATCGTGAAGAAATTTATTTATTACGCTTATTGATTTAATATAAATAAACTTTCTCACTTATCTTCATTAATCTATCTATTAATTTATTTTTTGAGAAATTTGTGTGATGTTCTGCTATTAAAGCACATTAATATATATGATTTTTATTTAGGAGAATATTTTATTTGTACATATATAACTCAAGATTTTTATGCATTTTATACAAAGTTTCTTTATATTTTTTTAATTTTTATTATATTTTTGTCAATCAAAATGTGTAAATAGATTACAGTTGTTAAAGTAATTAAAATCCAATGACGATACTTTATATTGGAAAAGAGATTCACACAGATTTTAAAATTTTATATAATTTTAATAACCTATATGCTATGTATGTAGAAATTGATGTCTGTATTTTAAGTCAATTTATAATATTAATAATTGTCAACGAGTCAGTTCTGAAAATTTTGCAAAATATATAAAAAGTTATATTTTTATGTGTAATGCATTATTTCAAGAAATAAATTTTGTAACGGAAATTATATTTTAAATGACATAGATTTTTGACATTTGATGATTGAAGTAGTTTTATTTAATAGAAAGAAATATTAATTAATGACATAATTTCTCTTAAAATATATTGTATATATATATATATATTTTTATAAAATTATCGTTATTTTTAAAACATTGAGAAATTTCTAAAGAAAATCATTATTACTTAAGCATTTTTTTTTTAATATTAAAAAGCTCTGTAGTTTAATTTATTAATTGATTTTATTATTAATTTTTTCTGATGTTGATTCTATATTCGCAATGGATAATTTAATTAACTAAAATTAGCGTGTTAATGAATAGTAATAGAACAGATGACTATTTGGTGAATAAAAGAGAATTAATGCTATCTTAATAAGAATATATTTTATTTAGCACCAATTTCCGTTTACGTAACGGTCCAAATTTCCGAAATAATCTCATCAGCTCTTTATAAACGTCAATCCCGACGAGAGATAAATCGATTCATTCCCCCCGCGAATCGAGTAACCCTAATTCACGTTTAGCCGTCGACAGTTCGAAAAAGATTCCTTTATTTTTTAATTCCCCGACGTATGAATGAATCTGCATCTACGGCACACGTCTCATTCGCGGAGAGGTCTCTTTATGTCGGCAATAACATCGGGACGTGCTTTCTTGATTATAGGACACGTTTCGAGCCAGTCAGATCCCCTTCTTGTCTTCCTCTGCTCTCATCGAGCCGGATCGACTGGTTACATTCTCGTTCTCTCGCGAGTTCCAAGTACACGGTTGGTTCACTTTCTACCGAGAGCACCTGACCCGCGTGCCACCCATTGAGCCCCGCCGTCGCCACCGCCACGAGTACTTTCCTCGCTCGGGCGAGTATCATTAACCCGGCCGAGCAAACCCGCCGTTAAATCGTTCCGCGAGCGGCGGATAACCACCAGCTCGTTTCCCCTCGCGAGTTATCGCCGGGCGCTCAAAGCCGCCGACGTCCGTGGTTAAGGAGCACTCGAACTCTTTTTCCCTTGCCTCCTTTCCGCCCCCTTTCTGCCCCTTTTGCCCCTCGCTCGCACCATTATGAGCCGGTGATCGGTTGTTTTCTGGTCACCGTTCTCCGCTCTGAGGCTGATGGATTCGTGATCAAATCGCTAAACTGTCATCGAGTCTCTCCCATTCTTCGTCGAAAAGTCGATCCGCGCGAGACAGGTGGTTGTCGCACGAATGTTTCTGAAGAAGAAACATTCGTTTCAAGATCAATATGCTCTGCATTATCAAATGGATAATAGATATATAGACAGATTTGACATGCACATTTATGTATGTGCTAAAATTCGCGCTCGAAATCGACGTGTGCTCGCTATCGTTTTCGAAATATTATGGAAGATCTTAAAGGTAAAATTTCTCGCGAATATCGCTTCGAGTTGAGCCGGATATTCCGTCACGGGCACTTCAAAATTGTACGAGCGGAATCGCATCGGCATACATCTCGCTACTAAACAAGTTTATCGAGGTGAACAAGACTTACACAGAGTGTGTGCATCCGATCTGCCAATCGAAATAGCTTCGGCAATAATGAAAGTAGGACAGTCCGTCGTTTCGCCCGTTGCTTCGAACGGAAAAATATGAAAGGAATGAAAGCAATCGCATCTCTCTGAGGTTACCAAAGCTTTAAATGGATGTCGTGGCCTCCGTGCTAAAAAGAGGGAAAAATGATTAGAGTATGGAAAGCATACTTTATGGTGAGCGCGTTTGGCTTTCTCATCTCTTTGACGAAAAGAAGGTCGTCTGCTACGTTCGATCTTTCATGACAAAATAAAATAAATAGTGAACAGAATTTTGTGGCTTCTTACATTTTATGGTGTAAATTACTATAATGAGTATAACTGAATATAAGCATATATATTTTTCATATTTTAAATGTAGCTTATAATGTTTATTATATGTTGCTGTTAATAATCGTAAATGTATCAGACTTTTAAATTGTTTATATCATAAATATATCGAATTTTTATTCGATATATTTATGGATGTATATTAAGCTATAAGTCATTTAGTCTCATCGTTTTAACTTGTTTATGTTGCAAATAATGATTTATCAACAATTCAGTCGGCCTTCGATTTTCTATAATCCTCAGCAATTCATTTCGTGAGAAATATTTATGTGCGATGATCTACTCCACGCTTTTTTTGTTAATATTCATATATGCTTTAGATTTGTATTTTAATAAGAGGATAGAGTCGATTTACGATTTTTGTTTAGGTTAATGTGTCAGTAGGTTTTTATTTCTTCAACATTTCTTGGGATTACAGGTCTACACTAATTTAAATAAAAAATGCTGGCTTATTAAGTGGGCTCTTTCTAACGATTATATAATGCAAATTTACATCTATAAATTAACACTATAAATTATACCGTTATATAGACGTAATAACATTGGAAGCCTATACCTAAAATTTTATTGAATTATTCATAGGTACGTTAAAAATATTTTGTATTCAGACATAGTATCTTGTTACGAGAAAGTATTATCTTGATATTTCCTTAGTATTATGCAGGCTAGAATTATTCCATAACATGAAACTCAAAAAGGAAGTATAAGATACATACGCAATATTGTGATAAGATATTGAAATAATAATGTCTTCGTCTCTAAAGAAAGACCGGTAATATTTCTGCAAGAAGTTCTTCATAATGCGCTCAAATTCTGCTGTATCACTTGGATCCACTTCAATTTCTAAATAAAGGAATAAATTTCTATAAGGCATTCGTGGCAAGAGCATTAGCTTAACTTCAGCAACTGCAGCGCATGTATATTCAGCTCTTCACTGATCGTACCTACTATGCAGACGTATATGTATTATGTATGGTTCTGCGTTTCCCTGCAAGCATATTGCGTGATGTCGAAGAATACTCACCTCGGGATACCATTGTTCCGGCAGTTTGCGTACGAGTTATAACTTTATTCGTCGACCCATAACCCCGAATCCATTCTGATCGACAAATCCGTTCACTCCTCTTGTCTCCTGTTTCTCTCTCTCTCTCTCTCTCTCTCTCTCTCTTTTTCTCTGTCTTTTTCTGTCTCTCTTTGCGCCTTTTTGTGCCCCGTGAATCACATCGATGTATGCCCTAAGTACATGTGTACGCAAGCATAACGCACGCGATTTCCTGCCTTTCTCCAGACGTGGTGGTTCGGGCAACAAACGAGGCGAATCAAACGATAAGGCATTCACTTGCAGACTCGTGCACGAGAGAAGTGTGTGGGCAGTGAGCAGCGTGCCTATTAAAATGAGGCTCTTCTCCTTATCTCTATGAACTTGCCGGCCCTACTCTTTTTTACGTTTTGTTGCCTCTAGTCCTGAACGTCTACGGTTTCAGGAAGTAGAGTATAGTCCGAAAATGTAGTCCAAAGATTTAGCTGTGAGACATTTTCGAGAAAATTTCGTAAGAGCTTAAGAAGTTTACTTCACGAAACATTTTAATTTCTAAAGAGAGAAGAGTAAAGATAATACGAGAATTTATTTTGCAGTAAAATTTTTTTAGATGTTAGTAAATATTTACTCTCTTAGTTGTGTTTAAAACGCTTCTCGGTTTATTTTACTTAGCATTGTTTATCATACGTTGTTTGAAAAAACATTCTTGCATATATATATATATATATATATATATATATATATATATATCTATCACGGTATATCATCATGCCTCAGTAATCGAATTGGAAGGATACCCGCATAGAATTTGAGAAATCCGAATTCCATTTGAG
>Ga0157363_1007207_pt1 | contig 10520 bp, 5 predicted proteins | sample AttsexASBM1_FD_111477 | JGI IMG/M metagenome (GOLD analysis project Ga0157363, IMG submission 111477) | Fungus gardens microbial communities from leaf cutter ant in Ribeirão Preto, State of São Paulo, Brazil - Atta sexdens ASBM1 | ecosystem: Host-associated > Fungi > Mycelium > Unclassified ...
AAAAGCCTCAAAAATAGCTAGTAGTTCCTTGTTATGAGTATCATAATTCAGCTTTGCTATGGTAAAAGTATAGGAGTGAAAGACAACCAGATGAACTTCATTATCTTTATTCACAATAGAAAGAATTATAGTGAGAGCATAGTTCAAAGCATTAGTTTTCATGATGAGTTGAGTATTGGGAATCTAGTATATAAGAATGGGTGCAGAGATGAATGTTTTCTTTAAAAAGTTGAAAGCATCATGACATAAGAAGTCAAACTTCCAGAAGATGTTCTTTTAGGTGAGATAGGTGAATAGAATGACAATATTTGAGTAATTAAAGACAAAATCATCTTTACTTTGTTGTTAGACATGGTAAGACCAGAGAGAGAAAGAATATATTCTAGATACTCTACTAACTTGGAGTAAAACTTGTATTTTCCTGCTTTAGCATAAAAGTTAGTCTTGTGAAGATGTTTGAGTTTTTTCTTGATATACTGGCAATATTTGGATATATTGTTAGAGTATATGAGTATATCATCTAGATAAATTATAATACAAACATCCAAAAGATTGAAAAAAATGTTGTTTATAAATTGCTGAAAGGCTATAGGAGTATTAGTAAAACTAAAGAGTATTACAGACCACTCAAATAATCTATAATGTGTCTTGAAAGCAGTCTTCTATTTATCATCATCAGTAATATGAACTATGTGGTAAGCATGGCAAAGATTTATCTTAGTATATACTTAAGCTTTACAAGGTGAGTCTAATAAATTGGAGATAAGTAAAAGTGGATAACAATTCTCTTTTGTAATATGGTTAAGACTATGAAAGTTGATACAGAGGCATAGTAAACCATCTTTTTTCTTAATGAATAGAACTGGCATATCATATGGAAATAATATTGGTCAGATAAAACTTATGTTAAGATTTTCCTTATTAAATTTCTTTAGAGCCTCTTGTTCAGATACTAAAAGAGAGTATATAAGGCTAACTAAAGGTTGAGCACTCTCTTCCAAGTTGATCTTGAGATTATAAGAATGATAAGAAGCAAAGACTTCAGCTTTGACTTTGCTAAAGATGTCAGAAAATTTGTAATACTTAGGAGAAATATTTGAAAGGTCAGAAGCCTCTACAAGTTGTGTGAAGTTAGCTTAGATATCCAAAGAAAAAAGACAAAGTTGAAATTTACTAAAGCTTAAAAGCCTTAATATATTTATATGTTACAGCACCAATGTTAGATCACTCAAATATAGACATAGAAATCTCAGATATTAGCTACAATGTAAGAGAAAGCAAGATTTTCCCACAAAGATAAACAGAAGTTTATTGACCTATTTACCCAGTTAATTAGTAAATTATATTAGATAATTTAGTTGTATCCAAAAACCAAAGAGTAGAAAAAATCAAGTAAAGTGACATAAAAGTATAGATTTATACAATTACTGATAGGAAAAATTATAGACAAAGTAGCAATTTTAGAGATGGCACTGTTTAATAAACTATCAAACAAGCAAAAAGCAACTAGTAGGGTTGAGAATATTTTCAGATTATGAATATCCATAAATTATAAGTCTACAAAGCAATAAGTAGATCTAGAATTAACTCAAGCTCAAAACAGAGATTTATTAAGATGACTCTGATCAAGAATCAAGGAAAAAGTAAGAAAAACAAAGAGAGAGTAGGAGTCAGAAAGAGCAAATATATCAAATATATTGAGTCAGATAAAACTTGTTATTATATAGGAAAGTTCAATGTAGCTTTCAGTCTGTACAAAGTCCTAAGAGTTGCTCTCTATCTTTTCAAGGGCTTTTTAGAAGTAACTGCAAAGGTATTAGTAGCCACTAAAATATTGTATTATTTTGGAGTAACCATAGTCTACTTCTTAGAACAAGAGTCCAGCTTATGATTTCTTACCCCACAGTAGTGACATAAATTGTTTTCAAGCTACTTCTTACACTTATTACTAGTCAACTTGCCATTGTTAGTCAGCTTAGGAGAAAGATTTATCTACAAAGAATTCAACTGATTCTTGAAAGCAGAGTCAAGAGATTAGACATCTTAGAAAGTGATAATTCAGTAGATGAGGCTACTAGAAATATATTTACCTTGTTTTGGAAGCTTATAGTATTACCAGCAGAAAAAGCTTTATCTTGCTTTTAAGAGTAAGATTCAAAAGCCTCCTTTTTGCTTGTCTTATATGATGATATTTGTAATCATACTCCTAGTAGCAGTAATCAATAGTTATTACTAAAGTATACATGTTCTGGAATGAGATAAGCTTGTCTTGTTCTTAGGTGAAAATTGAATTCCAAATCTAATTGGAGAGCCCTTAGTAATAGTAGTAACAAAAAACACTATTCCTCTAACCTAATTAAGAAACATAGTATATGAAGTTCATGTTATAAGTAGAGATTTTGTTACTAAACTTCATACAAAGATTATCTAACATATTAGCCACTTTACCAATAGAGTCTAAAAGACCAAAATGCTAACATAGTTTGTTAACAAATAAGTTCCAATTAGAGAGCCAACCTTGAAAAATGCCCTAGTCTTCTTTGTTGAGGCCTATCTCAAAATATTTCTAGTGACTTCAGAGAAATAGGTTATTATGAAATTAATTTTCATAATATTTATATTAAATTGTATAGGATTTGTATAGAAGTAAAAATAATATTAAAATAAAAAATTATTAGACTTATCAGGCTTAGTACTACTAAAAGTATTAGAGATATAAGTATTAGTTTCTCTTGAATTAGTATTAAAACCAGGAGTCTGATTAATATTAAGTGAGTTAATAATATAACCAAGAATATTAGCTAGTTTTTCATTGGTAAAATTATTATTATGCTAGAGTTTTAACTATAAATATTAAGGTAACTGGGAGGAAAAGTAGAACACTTCAAATTTCTAGAAAATTCTAAGTTTATTGTTTATAAAATACCAACTATATACTTGTCTCTAAAAAATCCTAAAAAAATAAGATAAAGATTTCTGAGGATAATAACTACTTTATATAATAGTAGGCCTATTCTGATATGTTAGAATTCTGTTTACATAAGTATAAAATGATAATACTTAAATAATCAGAAACAGTTTAGAATTGAAAGATCAAATTAAAAAAGAACCAAAGTATTTAACAAATACTTTTAGAACATGGAAAATTAGATAATCAGATAAGTGTAAATATTAGAAAGAATCATAAAATATAGATCAACTGAAAAACACAGAAGAGAAAAGCCTCAGAGAAGCAAATTTCCCTATATTTATTCTTTCTAAGATTATAACTTGAAGTAATAGTAAAAGTCTATATAACAGATATATCTTGGTATATCTAGTATTAGAGTTGCAAATATTGAACTTGGTTTATTTTATCTTTCTTTCTCATTTTTATTTATTTTATTTTATCAGAATTAGAGTTTAGTGTGATGTTATATGTGACTACCACAACTATCACACATTAAGTTATATAGGTTATAGTCAAAAAGTCACAATTATACAATTACATAACACATAAAAGACATAAAAGGTTCTAGAGAATAATGTTATACTATATATTAATAGTATATAATATTAAAAATTAGACTTAAGTATAAAAGCAAAATATCTTTGGATTGGGTAATTACAAGAAAATTTGATGGAGTTTCTAAGTATAATGTATTCTACTTATATATACTAGAATAATGGTCTATACTACATAAAATTTAGTCTATTCTAAAAGCTATACATATTATATACCATCAATATATAGTATAATATTGTTGTTCTAGAACCTTTTACATTCTTCTGTAATATGTGATCATGTGACTGTGATTGTGACAGTATTTATGTGACCAATCTTTAAGCTTAGCTTATCAGATATGTAAAGCTTGGATACTAGTTTCTTTATTTAATTTCTTTTTCTTTTTCCTTTTATTTTCTTTATTTTAATTTAGGGTTAGAGTTAGAGTAATATCATGATTATACTGTCACACATCAGTCATATCAGATAACATAATCACATAGTCACATAGAACAGGGTAGAAGGTTTTGGAAAAATGATGTCATACAATATATGTAACACATGTTGATCTTAAGACAAGCATATGGTTGTTTAGGATAAGCTAGAGAAGTAGTAGCATGGACCATGGTAGTTTAGTATATAAGATAGACAATCTTATACAGAGTTCTCTATTGAGTTTTCTTGTGTTAGCCCTAATACAAGGTTCCTTTCTTTAATCAACTCTAAGATTATTGAATTGTAACATAGCTCAGATTGCAACTTAGACAAAGACTTGAGTAAGAGTGAGGGAAGAAGTCAATTGGTAAAGCATAAGAATACATAATTGTATCTATAGCTATATATATCTAGAGACTATATATTATGGATAAGGCAAATGAGTTATAATACATAAGGAAAGCATAAGGAAGTCTTGTCTATTATATAAGATACTAACTGAGACAACATGCAGCACAGCTGATCATTGAGTCATATTAAAGTAACCCCAATACCTATAGTCTATAAGCCAGCCACATTAAAGATATGAGTGATTAATTATAAAATACTCCCATTTTAGTGTCCATGTCTCCATAAACTAGTCTAATAATGCTAAATCCCCAACCACATATAATACCACCAACTTCTTTAAAGGCCTAATAATTATCTTTTCTTATAAAGTCAATGTAATGAAGTATAGTTCATGAGATAGTCCTCCTATATATATCTTGATTAGAAATCCTTTTCTTGTTATATCAGTATTGTATTTTTGTTTTAGGAATTCAATGGCTATTTCATTCCAATACTACTCATCTTGTTCTCCTTGAGATCACAGAGCTATGTAGTATGGTAGTAGATAGAATGGCATTGTTTTGACTAGTGACTATATAAATTTTATGTACTTGTCCAGATTACTGATCTTGTCTTGAATAAATGTTAGTTCTGGCATCTTGGATTGACTAGCTTTTGATAATATGTTGTAAAGTTTATAGAGAAAGACTTCTTTATCTTGTACTCTGTTTTTTTGTTATTTTTCTTTATCAACTATCATTGGTTGCTCAGTTTCTTGATATTCCATTCAATAGGCCTCCTGTATTTCCTTGATGTAATTATCAGCATATGAATTTTCTTTTTCTATATATCAATCCAGTTCATCTGCTAGGAGTGCTTGAATATGGTATGCTTAATTCTTCATGTCTTCTTGGATAATGTTCCATAAATCCTCTGATATGCTGAATATATCTCCTATTGTCTGTGTTTTGTAATTGTTACTTACTTGTAAGATACTTGTCTCTATTTCCACTAGTTACATGTTTACAACCTCTGCTAGTTTAATGATATTTTGTAATTGCAATTGGATATCTACCATCATCTTGATTTCTCATATAATCCTGTAGTATTTCTTTGTCCAATCTTTCTTCACATTGGTTAAGGTGCTGATCAAGGCCATGTTGTTGATAGTATGAGTAACATAAGAGTTGGGAGAAGTTGGAGCAGTTGTGAATTGCTGAGCCATTTGTTTGAAATTTCTAGTCATTAGGATACTTTGAGATGTCATTTTGGAATTTTACCCCCTCTCTTTATAGGTTTCAACTCAAAACTTTTACCTAATAGTCTTCTATTACCTCTCTTGCATGTGGCAACCTTGTTTCAGATATCCATTGATTATGCTTGTTGCTGTATCCCTTCTAATGTACTAATAATTGTGTGCCACATCCTTGTTTTCTGTGGTCCCTGATCTCTTCTACTTCATATTCTTCTTCTTTGTTAATAATATCTGGTGGTAGTGCTGGATTCATGTGTTATCCCTTGAAATGTGGCTTCTTGCATCATATCAGCAAGTCTTTGTAGAATACATTATATATCATCCATCCTTCTAGTAGCTTTAGTTAAAATGCCCCTTATTCAATGTTTTTTGTGATTCTAAAGAGTCCATATCTTTTCTGGTCTAGCTTCTTCAAGAGTTTGTTCAAATAAATGTTTTTAGCTTCCAACCACATGTTATCTCTAATCTTCAACTCTTAAAGATTCTTTCTTTTCTTATCAAATTGTTTCTTCATAGCTTTTTTTGTTATTTCCATTAACTTCTTTGCTGCCTCCCAGCTTCCTTGTAGTTTTTCAAGAAAGTTTTCTAATTTTGGTAATTCTGTCTTTATAATCAGATTCACCTTCCATGGATGTCTTTCAAAGTTAAGTTTAAATAGTGTATGTTCTGTAGTCACATGTCTCTTGTTGTCATACTGGAATTCCACTGCTAATAGCCATTCTATTCAATTATCTTACTGATAATTCACATAATATTGCAAAAATGCTTTGACCTCCTAGTTGATTCATTCTGTTTGACCATTAGTTTGAGAATGGTATGCTGTAGATAATGTTTATTTAGTTTCTAATACCTTGGTTAAATCTTCTATAAATTTTGATACAAATTGAGGTTCTCTATTGCTAAGAACCTTTTGTCATACTTTATGTAGTTTCTAGATTTTGTCCCTATAGATTTTAGCAATGTTCTCTGATAATACTGCTATTATTATTGCTTTGAGCCTAATCATCTTTGTAAACTGATCTACTATGATCACTATTGCATTTAGCCTATTTGACTTTGGTAAAAGTCCTATGATGTCAATGCAGATTTCCTGCCAAGGTCCTTTTGATGTTTCTAGTAAATAAAGTTCTCCTGCTTTTTTTATATGCTGTACTTTGTTCTGCTGATATTTGATATATTCTTGAATTTATTTCTTGATATCATTCTTAATCCCTGACCACTAATAGTTTCTTTTGATCAGCTCAAGTATTTGTTGTTGTCCTGGATATCTTACATCTGCTAGTTTGTGATTTTTCTATAGAATTTGCTCTTATATTTTCCAATTGTTCAGAACATAAATCTTTCTATCTATATATACTATTCTGTTGTCTTCTCATCTGTCCTTTGTCCTTTTTCAATTCCTTTTGGACTTCCTGTTCTTTCATTTTGTTTCTTCTGATTTCTTCCAATAATGTGATTTTTTCTACCACTTGGTTTCTTCTGATTATAACCACTTTCGCTTCTATAGTTACTCTTCTTGTCCATAACTCATTTTTGAGCAATTTGACATTCTTGTTATACTCTTTTGTGTCCACTTAGTCTTTTCTTGACAGTACATCTACTTTCATATTTATCTTTCCCAGAATATGTTGTAATATGAAGTCATATTTTTGCAACTTCAAATACTATCTTGCCTGTCATCTATTTAACTTGTGTAGTTCTCAGAAATACTTGAGGTTTTCATGATCTGTCAAGACTTCAAAATTTTCTGTAGTATCCAGTAAATATTGCTTCTATTTTGTCAAAGCTTCTACTATTACTAGTAATTTCTTATTGTAGATCTTGTAATTCCTTTCAGCTAGTTACATTGTTCTTAATAGAAATGCAATAGACTTCTATTTTCCCTCTTGTTCCTAGAATAAGACTTCTCCAATTGCATGTCCTAATACATCTGTTTCTATCCTGAATTTTCCTTCCTTCTTTGGGAGGATGAGTACTAGTTGACTTGTGATTTTATCCTTGAGATCCTTAGATGCCTTCTAATATTCCTCTTCTTATTTCTATTCTTTTTTTCCTTTGAGCTCATTAAGAGGTTTCACTGTATGGCTGAAGTTCTTAATAAAGTATCAGTAGAAATTTGCAAATCCTAAAAAACTTTCCACTTCTTTTATCTTAGTAGGAGTTTTTCATTCCTTCACCACTTTGATCTTGTCATTTTCTATTTGAAATAGATATTATGTTTTTCTGCTATTTTTAGAAAGCATATTGTCTTTTCTTCCAGTTTCTTCTTTGTGTAGTAGCTCCTAGAATATACTGTTTATCATCCTTTGAAATATTCCTGGTAAGTTGTATAATCCAAAATACATTACTTTGAATTTGAATAGTCTTTTGTTTGTTAAGAATGCTGCTTTCCATTTGTCATCATCTTTAATCTGTACATTGTTATATCATTAGATGAGATTCAACTTGTTAAGGTATTTTGCCTTCTTGAGTTTGTCAATTACTTCTCCAATTAAGGGTAGTAGAGTCTTGTCCTTTACCATATGTTGGTTCAACTTTTGGTAATCCTGTACCAGTCATAATGATCTGTCCTTTTTCAGAATATAGAAATATAGTACCATATATCTTAAACTTAATTTCACAATTAATCCTACTTGTAACTGTTCATCCAACTATTTGTTTAATGCTTCTTCTTCTTTAATGGTAATCATTTAGGCCTTCACATTTAATTCCTTTGGCATATCTTCTGACAAGTTGATTTTGTGGTCCCATTCTCTTCTTTCTGGTAACTTCTTAAATTTCTTCTTGTTAAACAAGTGAGTGAATAGTTGAATGCAATCTGGAAGATTCTTTGGATTTATTGGGTCTGATTCCTTTTCTATTTCCTGATGTCCTTTGTCTTGGTTATCTATTGGCTATATTCTCCTAGTTTTGAATGATATATCCTGATATTACATCCTACATGTCCTTGGACATTTCATAAACTATATCTTTTCTATATTCCAATTTACTTCTGGGTTATGTTTGACTAACCAGTTGTATTCTAAGAACATGTCCATGCCATTCAAATCTATGACTGCTATATCAATGTTTTTCTTGTGTCTATTTATCTCAACTTCTAGTGGTGCATATCATGTAACTTCTTCATTCTTAGTTCCATCTGTGTTGAAGACCTCAAATAATCTGTCCATTGGTTCTATTTTGATCTTTTCTTCCTTTACTAGCTGTTTATCAATTCCAATGTGTATGCATCCTGAATCTACTAGTATCTATAACTGTAGTTTCTTTCCATTTCTTGTTTTGATGTTGGTTTGCATATTTAATTCCCTTTCTTTGTTGTTTTGTCAATTTGGAATAATATATCAATTTTGAGAATTATTATGTACAGAGGTTCATTATATCATGCCTACTCCAAACCTTTAACAAAATTCTTCTGCTTGTTATTGCTCTCTTCATTAGATTCTTCCTGAACACTCCTATTCTTTATCTTCTGTTGTGACCTGCAATCTTTGGCAATGTGTTCTATTTTGTTGTATTTATAGCACTTTCTTGCATCTTGTTTCTTCTTTGGTTTTCTACAATCTTTTGCTATATGTTCATATATATTGCAATTGATGCATTTAGGCATTCCATCTTTGTCAAAGTTTTCTCTGGCCTTCCCAATGTCCATAGGTATATCTTGTCCTCTATATGTAGTTTTTGTTCCTGTTTTGTAATCTTGCCTGTCTTCTGTAAATTCATATTCTTATTCTACTGAAATAATCACTACCTTTCATTCTCTAAGCATTTCTGGTGCTACTATTGGTGGGTATTCTAGTATTATCTTTATAATGTCCATCTGGACATCCTTCTTTAATAGGAATATGGTATGTAGATCATCTGTTTCAGTCTTTATGGCTAATACTTTGAATTTGATCATAAAATTGGCAATGTACTTTTTGTTCTACTTAAATGTTTTGATCTTCCTTGCTCTTATCACTGAACATTATCTTGAGTTCCCAAACAAACTCATCCTAATCCTGGATATCTGTTTCTTCTTTAAGCTAATCTAGCTTCTTCTAGACATAAATACTAGCTATGCCCTCTCTAAGTTAGGCTAAGATTGCAGTTATCCTGTTATCTGTTCCTATTACTCTGTTACTCTTGAGGAATAGTTAGATTCCTCTTTACTAGTCTTCAAATTTTGTCCTATCTCCATCAAACCATCCTAGATCTAAGACCATACTCTTTGACATAACTATCTGTTCATTTTATATTGTTGCTAGTACTGGTTTTACTAACATTTTGTTTGTATATTGTTGTTTCTTCTGAGATATCTTCTTCAGTGATCCTTAATAATCCCAATTGCTCTGATAATATCTCTATATTATTTTCTCAATGTTGATCTGTTCTGCTATCTATGAGCTGTACCACAAGTATTAATTATCTTTCTGATGGTCTAAAACTGTAAATATTCTAGTGGTCTAACCACTATATACTCTCCTTTTGCAATGTGAGCCTGATGACACTTTACCAAATATTATAACCTTTAAGTTTGGCTCAGATTGCAACTTAGACAAAGACTTGAGTAAGAGTGAGGGAAGAAGTCAATTGATAAAGCATAAGGATATATAATTATATCTACAGCTATATATACTTAGAGACTATATGTTATAGATAAGGCAAACTGTTATGGAATGCTTTGGACACTGACAATTTTTCCTTTCTTTTATTTAATTTCTCTGATTTTATATTAATTTTGTGTTCTTTTTCCTTTTTGATTTTCTTTTGGACAATGAAGAGGCATGTGACATTGCAGTCACATGATATGTCACATGATGTAACATCATAGGCCTAGAACATGGTAAAAGGATCTGGAAGATGATATCAGGGCACATGGTGTATAGTAGCCTTGAGTAAAACATGAAGTGGATATAAGGGCAGTGTTATGAATCAATGCTCAAAAGGTTAAGCAAAGAAGCAACTCTTGTATTGAGTAACACAAGAGAACTCGATAGAGTTCCTAGTACAGAGTAGTCTACCTTATATACTAGTACC
>Ga0157363_1007209_pt1 | contig 10519 bp, 5 predicted proteins | sample AttsexASBM1_FD_111477 | JGI IMG/M metagenome (GOLD analysis project Ga0157363, IMG submission 111477) | Fungus gardens microbial communities from leaf cutter ant in Ribeirão Preto, State of São Paulo, Brazil - Atta sexdens ASBM1 | ecosystem: Host-associated > Fungi > Mycelium > Unclassified ...
ATCTCTTTAGGAGGAGAAGAAGACAAGAGGATGTCCTAAAATGTTGTCAGATAAAGTGAGTAATTATTATTACTGTCACTATGATAATAATAATAATAATTAGAAAAATAAAACTTTGAGCTATAATTATTTTACCATGCAATTATAGTTACGAACATTTTTCTCTCAGTGCGGGAATATTTTCCCTACTTTAATTAAAAAAAATTTCTCCGAGGGGCATTCGTGCATTCGGTATCAGGATAGTTCCCCCTCTTCCTCCGTGTTCCGATCATCACCATGGACACCCGTTGTAGGTATTACACGAGCGAGCCAGGTTCCTTTGAACATTGACCATATGGTGCGCCATGGCACGGTCACGATTTATACGGCACGGCGCGGCGCCCCAATGTCGTATCTCGCATGTACGCAACCATAAGATTTCATTAATTACTACTGTAACGGGGCAGGCGAGCGACACTCCTGCGCGAGAGCGCGCGTTAAGAGAACCGGAAAGACATAATTGCACATCGAACGCGTTCATTACGTATCACGTATTACGTTATTACATAGAAGAGCGCGATGCGGGGTTAAAGAAACCATCGATAGTCGTGATCGATCGTCGGCGAGACGCGACGGGAATGCAATGTCTCGTCGTATATACCTATATATCGTGAAAACGAGAGAGAATTTAACGGTGACATTTCGTGTAGCGCGCGGCGACATATTACAGCGCTTGATTGAATTCTGCTAGGAATAATTAATCGCCACTGTATTGCCTGCTATTTCAGCGCGCGCCCGCGCCAATCTGTACAACTTGAAAGAAACTTCATCATCAGTACCATACGGTATTATCAATTATCGCGTGACACAATTATTTTCGTTAAACGATTTTAAATATTTTCTATAAGAAATGCAGTAATAAATTGAAGATGTTGAAGCTCATATTTGTGGGCAAAATACAATCGCCGATATTTTGTATATAGTTAGTAGGAAAATCTTGTTACATCAGTAATACAAAGTTCGTTGCTCGTCAAAGGATTTATTTAATTTCCCCTCCCCGTTGCAAAATTTCTCGCGAGATATCACGCGACGACATTTAACTGTAGCTTCATTATTTGCACCGGTAATACGGTATTTCCAGCGCTCTTCGTCATTGTCAACGATCTTGCCGCTTGCAGGTACGGGGAGACATTAGGAACGCTGAATTATGCTTAATTACACGTTGCTGGCAGCGCGTTAAAGCGAGAATAATCGTCGTTACTCTCTCGCGAAAGGAGCTCGCGAGTTATATTTGTGCGACTAATGGACTACAGCACGGCGTGTCAACATATTGCCCGCGGCACACCAGCCGAATATATCCCGCGATTTAAATCGCGTAGGAAATTTGTCTCGCAATCTGTTCTTAGGTACCAATGCCGCGGAGGAAGAGAGGAGGATGTTTAAGAGGCACTTTCGATGCAAATCCGGTGCACCCTCTCGACATGTCTCCCTTCTTTTCTCTCGATCGCGAAACGCTATTTAATTTACCGTCGCGCACTACCGCAAAATTTGTACGAGGCGTACCTACTGCTATTGCCATGGCGAACGCTTTCTGTTCTTTTCGCCTCTCTTCGCGAAGAAGCTGCATTTAGATAGAAATCACTTGCATTTTGCTACAAGTCTATTCTAGTCGGATGTCATTTCGCTTGTAATATAACATTAGATTAATATTCTGCAATATAACAAAAGCTTTAAATTTGAATATCTGAACAAGATTAAATTAATTATTAAGTTATTATGTACATAAATATTTGGTAAAAAATCATACAATCATATTTTTTTGATGATTAAAATGGCTTTACTAATTTGTGATCTTAAAAAATGATTTTTTTTCTGAAATACTTTCTTTTCAAGATATTCAATATTTTAAATACCTTATTCTGTATAAATTGTAATTTTCATATCCTACATTAATCATAAATCTCTTTCAATCATTATGGACACAATATTCCTTTGAAGATCCTGACAACATACATAATTTTAATTGCAGTAAGATCCTCTAACACGTCACATATCGTAATTATATAGTATAAGCTATAACAAAACAAGATATAACAAAACAAGGACTGAAACAGTCCTTTTAATCGCAAAATTATGATGTGATAGAGTGATCTGGTAAATGGGATTGTAGTAGAGATTCAGCGCGCAAATAACTATAGGAAGTGATTATCCTTGTTTTTGTGTTAGAAAAAAAATCATTTTTTATTTACTTTATAATATTTTTCTAAAAATTAAAACACTATGTACATATAGAAGATAAAGGATGATAGATTTGTTAAAATATTATTGGTAAAAAATGAGCTTGAAATTGGAAAGATCCACTGATTGAAGGAAAACGCCGCGGTACATCCGCGGTACATCTCGTATGCAAAAAGTCAGGCGGTCTCAGGCCACACAAGCAATTTCCCGGGAAAGCCCTTTCACGAGAGCGTCGGAGCGGCTCTCAAAATCTATTATATCTTCGACACGTCGCTGTCGGAGGCCTTAACTTATTCATGGACCTGTTGAGGCGTTCGAGATGCGTTTAGGGACGACGAACAGGCAGACGCCACCCAGTCCTTCTCGTCCCTCTTTCCCGCGAGTAGATATAAGGGTAGTTAGCGCCCTACCAGCCATCCGTCTCCTAAGGGGAAAGGGATGAAATCACTACAGTGGCCAAGGACTCGTGAAATTGCCCGTTTAAAATACAGGATGCCGCGCTCCGTGTGTTTGCCGCGCTCAGATTATGCGTAACACGGATGCCCTGCGAATCGTTAACGTCCCCAGTATGAGAGAATCGCTATATAGAGAAGGGTGAGAAATTACGGGAACATTGAGTTCTAATGTCAGAATAATTCGAAATTCTATATAGTACAGAGAGCGTGAAACGCTTATAACTGCTTATAATAATAGGAGCGGAAGCTATTTTTCGCCGGTGCTATTTATATTCGTGTTTCGACAAAGACACGTTTATCAGATAAGGGAGATGATATCCGTGGGTTAATGCACTCGCTCAAAAATATATAAAAGCATTAAAAGCGCAATGAGGGGACGATATCGTGGACAATTTTATTCTGACAATATATAAGAATTGACATTTGCAAAGGACTTATCTGTGAAAAATCGTTCAATTATTTTGTTATAAAATTAAGATGTAATGTGTGGATCTACCGCTTTCATAAACGCTACGTTGACATAGCCCGATTTACGTCAAAATTATAATTACTGACGATTATAACTACTAATGTTAATTAGTAGATGTGAATAAGATAAGCATAAACATGTAAACGCGACTCGCTTAAATAAAAGTTGTAACATCAACGTTACTAAATCGAAGTCAAGAAGCCATGTAAACATACTAACTATCATTCATCGTTAAGCGATACTATTGCCATACATTAGTTACATCCATCCTAGGATATTAATAGTTGGATAATTTTGCGAATTAATTGTCCGTTATTGCATTAGATGTGATGAATCTATCGATCGATGGTGCTATCCGTTGATCGTTGCAGATTTTACGCTCACTACACTGTTTCGTGAGAGTGTCTATTACATGTTCTATAATTTGGCAAATTCGACGGTGTTCGCACGCCATTAAGTCGCGCGATGTCGTCGGTTACGGTGTCGCGTACCGATTCGCTCTAATAATCACGTGACACTAACTTTCAATTAGCGAAATTTACCGCAGACACGACTGTCAACGTTCGCCGTAAATGTTTCTCAATTCTCTCTCGTAATTGTTTAATTGCATAGTGCACTAGTTCCACGAACTTGATTCTATTGATGAGTTTCTATTGATGAGTTTCATGCAATCGCGAATCTTATTGATTGTAACGGTTCGATTAGGCTTTTCTTATTAAGTCATGAGAATCTGATCACCTCTTTAATTTTGTATACCGTTATAGCACAATGTTTACGAAGCGAAAGATCGCAACTGAAATAAACGAAACTTGACAAACGAGCTGCGAGTGCAATGTTTCATTATTCTGCAATTTCCGATAGCAAATCCTCATGTCACGTACACGTCTCAGTCGAGATCGAAACAGCAATTCTTCGACAGGTAAAACCCTTGTTAAGCGAACAACGACTTCTTTGTCTAGTTCTATTCAGTCTAATATCTAGCTATCTAGTATTATATAGTTATCCTTCGGTGGGGTATCGCCGGGCGTCAACGCACTCAGGTAAAGAATAAATTGCACACGCTAGAATACAAGTCGAGGCAAACGGGTGGTCAGTTTCAAGAATTCCGCACAGCTATCGGGGCAGAGGGCTGACCGCATACCTTGCATGACGAGGCATGCGTTTGCCAGGCGTAATTGGCCTATGCGTGTCTTTACGCAGCGAGCTGAAAGAGAGAGGAGGGAAAGGCTTGAAGAGTAGTGTTCCAGGCTGGGGTGCCACACGCAATTTAGTAGAACGATTATGATTCACCTGGGCCGGGACGTCGCGTCGCGTTGATATAGTTACTTAAATGCATTCTTATCCCTCGTTGCGTCTACCATCAACAAACCTCGTCGAATTCCCTAATGTCTAATTTTTTCTTTTCTTTTGCGAACATTTCTAAAAGAAAAAAGATCATATTACAAAGAAAATAGGATGATTATTGGAAAGCTGCTGAAACTGAATGACTGGTATTAAAATAACGACAGGGCTGGGTAAAATGCCGAATTTCCATTCAAAATACTATTGTAAAATACTGAAAAGTGTATTTAAAATGCAATATACAAAATAGATTTTTTGAAATTTAAATGTAAAATGAATAAATAGGTATTTTAAATAGTTTTCGAATGCAAAATGGAATTTTTCTTGGTCTAGCGAAAAAAAAATTTTTATGAAAAAGTACAGAAAAACTATATAGATTGAGACAAGATCTTAGAAATCCTTAATTTTTCGTAGATAATTTTTTGTAGTGGGTTGAGTGAGGTTTGTTTGTTTCAGAAATCCAGTTTTTCGTAAGTTTTCATAGTGAGACGTAGAGTGATGTTATTTGAAGGCAGAGGATTTCTTGGTTTTTCAAACAAATACTCTACATCCTACTACGAATATCTACAAAAAATTAAGAATTTCTAAGGTCTTGTTTCAATCTATAATTTTATATAATTTTTATATAATTTTTTATATAATTTTTCGTAAAAATTTTCCGTCAAGGTGGTATACATTTTTTAAAAGTATTTTACGTTTGAAAGTCCATTTTCAATGGAATTTGAAGCTCTGATTACAATATTATAAATAAAATATTTATAAAGTATTTCTGGCAAGTATATTTAAAATTTTTTAATATTGTATGATTTAGAAACGGGAACGTTTACTTGAATAAATCAAATTAATACGAGAAGCGTCGGTTATGGTCAAAATTAGATGTTAAGAGTAATATACATTTTTAGAAATCTATATAGTATTTTACATAAAGTCTATATAGTATTTTACATGGAACATTTATTAAGACTTGATATTTATGGACCATCTGGAATTAATTTTCTCTTTACAGTTTAATTTGCAATTATTATTTATTTGAATATTCATAAAAATCTTTAGCCAATTATGAGACTTGATTCTTCTTATACATTAACGATTCTAGAGAAAATTTGTGAAAACATAGGAAAACTATTTATTTTATAAATGATAAATGATAGACATGATTCCATTTCAAATGTAAAATGAAAATGATTTTCCAAAAACCATTTAAAATGGAAAATGCAATATTTCCATTTTAATTAAATATATATTTAAAAATTATTTTAAATATTATCAGCCCTGAATAACGAATAAGTTATTTTGAAACAAAATGAAATAAATTAAACGTTATTTTCTGCGGAAAAAATCCGCGTTATTTTCATTAGCATATATGCAAAAAGAATACATTTATGAACTCACCAAGATAAATAGGTATTATGAAAATTTACAAATAGTTAATTGTATGGTTACTGATTAGTGTTCAGAAAATATCGAAATGATTGACCATTTCCAGGAAAAAAATTCTTCAAACATACATTTAGCGATGGGATTAAGTATCTTACAAATAGGTTCGAATAACGTAGTTTCTGTTAGCGTAGTTCCAAACTCTATGATTACATTGAAAAATAAAACTTTTCAAGTGGATTCAAATCTGAACAAAATGGATTTGAGTCCTTTAAGTATCTGGAAATATAAAAATATTATTTCCAATGTGTGTGTGTGTGTGTGTGTGTGTGTGTGTGTGTGTGTGTGTGTGTGTGTGTGTGTGCCACATTCGACATGGATCACATATTATGTAAAAAGAATTTAGTATCTTTTACAAAAATAATGATTACACATAATGATTATATTATATCGTGTACTTACTTATTTCGCGTCCGTCACTGCCGTGAATGAACTTTTGCCTCGTGTGGCGCTTGTGTCAGATTTGGGCTAAGAATGATTTCACCCATTTTACGAGCTGCAACAGAAGCACGAGGACAAACGAGCGAATCAGTGACGATGACGCCAAGTCGAGGTACTGGTGGTGGTGTCTAGACGACGTCGTCGTCGTCGTCGTTGTCATCGTCGACGACGACGACGTCGTCGCACTGACTCACTCGACGCCGACGCCCGACGCATGCGGTGGGGCACGGCTAAATATTGCGTGCACGCAATGACACACGATGCTTTGAAATAGTTCCACAAGCCATGCGTTGATTCAACGGCATATCCGCGACTTGTGGGGAAGGAAGAGTTATTGGCGAATGCGGCGAGGAAGCGTACGGAAACGAGCCGATAATCCTTGGCGAAATTGGCGTCAATGGCGTTACAACAAACTCGAGAAACGAGTAACTAAACTCAATACGTATAATTTTCCTTATAAATGGAAAATCAATAGGAATATTTACAATAATTTATATTTTGTAATAAAATGATTGTTATAAATCAAAGTTCTTACTTTAATTTTAAAATGTAATAAAATTATATATTAATAATGTTTATTATATTATTGTGATATTTTTTTTGTAAAGAAGAGTTTCCCACAAAAAAACCAAATAAATCTATTTTTGAGAAAGAAATTAAGTATGGTACTAGATCATCTTCTATCAATAATTTTATATCGTGAATAATTTTGTTGCAGCAAGAATCAAATAAAACTCGGGAAATAAGGAGTTTAACATTTGCAAAGAATGTTTTTGTTACATTATTGCTTTATATTTTAAATAATATTTTCTTCTTTATCTCTATCTATTATTAATCTTGTAAAAATTATTAATCTTATAAAAAAAGATAAATGTAAAGTATTACGGAGTAAATATAAAATTTCCGTAAGAATTAAGCAAGGCTCAAAGTTTTATATTTTTATTTTTTTTATGAGTTCTCAAAATATTAATCAAAACTGAAAATTTAATTGTTTGAATATAATTGTTTGATTTTTATGAAAAATAATTTATTTATAATCTACATAGAGTCTCACATTTTCTTACAGTACATGATAATATTGAATGATATATCTGAATTCGGGTAATATTCGTTTTCTAAAAGACAATTGCTTTTATCGTGAAATTTCAATATTTAGAAGGCTAAACGATTTCCTTTTTGCGAGTATCGTATTTGTTGGTTGACGGGAGAACTGACGTGAGAAAGAGTGAGATCAAAGGTCAAGACTCCGGGGAAACGCGTCTCGTGTGTGAAAAGAGACCGCTTCCAGGACGCAGCGGTAATAATTTACCAAGGAACTCTATAATTGGACCTTTAATCTCGTTTACGGCGAAGAGATCAAGCGGCACTCTGTCAGGGTCGCGTGCGCTCGGGCGCGTTTGCATTCCGGTGCACCAGCGCGCCGCGCCACCCCGCCCTGGAGCGACGTCGCTCGAAATAGAGCCGCGCCATAATGTCGAGGACTCCCAACGTCGTTTCTGGGACATCGTCGATATAGAGTGGTTTCTCTAAACGAAGAAAGACGTAAAGATGTACCTCTTGCCACGTTACATCCGCGTGTCGTTTGTTGCATTTGACGAGAACGGTAAATCAATTGAGATGCATTCATATACGCTTTTCTAACAATAAGTTAAACAACAGAAGGCTTAGTGTTAACTATATTTTTCTTTTCACGTTAAAATTATTATTATTGAAAATTACTATTAACAATTAAAAATTATTCTTAAAAATTTTTTTCTAATTACATTAATGCAGTAAACACTTTTACGTTAATTACATAAAAATTGTATTGTACTAACCTCTATAGTCTCTCTCTAGCCATATTATTAGACGTACACATCTTTTCATAGATTCATTTTGAATGGAAAATAACTATTTTTAGTTTTACATATCTAAAGAGTTTCCTCTTTTGTTTGAATACTCTTAATGAGCAAAACAATTAATTTGTTTTTGTAAATTAATATGATATTTTTTAAATATATTTTTTTTTAAGTCATCGTTGACGTCTATTAGAGCCTTGATTCTAATATCAATTTAATATTAATCCAAATTAATCCAAAGTCTATTATGACAAATAAATAAATAAAGTTTCTATATAAAGAAAAAGAAAAGATATGTGTTTTTTTCTTACTGTTGCTTTTATAATTGTTAACAGGTCCACATTTTCCTACAAATATTATGAAAAAAAAGTGAATGATGATATTAAAACGAATTTTATAAACAATTATTTTCTTTACATATTTCAACTAAAAGAATGGTGGATGAATCATAAAATGTAATGTATCCTTGGAAGAGTTAATATAATATAAAAAAAAATATAATGTGTCTAAAAATATGACTAAAGAGATTCAATATATTCAACGTTGCTACGGATTTGTAACAGATTTTTAATTTCTACATTTAAGTGCTTAAAGTTTTGTCTTCGGCGCGATGTAATATACAAAGAAGACAATGGGTAATTCTATGTGTAATCTTATTAGAACTTTTATCTTTCTTCGCAATACACTTTTCTCGTATAGAGATATTTTTTAAATCCTAGAAAGCTATAAATTACCTGTTTTTGAAATATTATTTTTTAATTATAATATTTTAAACGTTACAAATTACATTATATAAATGAAGAAGGGAGATGTGTGAATTAAGATCACCGATTACGAAACTTTTTTGAGGCGTTGTATTAATCGCTTACGAAAGGGTTAACCGTAACGTGAGTCACTCGCCGGCCTGTTTCGGCGACGCTGACAACGGTCTTTGAGTCATAACGCCGCGCCATGGATTCGCTATCATGACGCGTGATGCATTGGCTCGCCGTGTCGCCAGAAAGCTTACACGATCTTCGTTCCGGCAACGGTTACTTTGTTGCATCGTTTTTTATGCCGCTTGGTAGGCAGACACATGCTAACGGACTGCGCTTATTGTGTCTCTCATTTTTTTTTTACTTTTTCATGTAATTTAAGCTAATGTATGCACATAATCATGCCACAAATTGTAGGAACGATAGATTTATTTTGTATCTAAAATAAAAATCAGCCTGAAATGTACACTCATGTGATTGAATTGACCAATTATAAAATAAAAATAATTATATTGTACTATTAAAAATATTCATTATCTTAATTTCTTTAAATAATCGGACTTTAAACTCTGGCACAACACGCCAACCTCAATGAGCATCCATGTTGCCTTCATGAAATCTCAATATTCTAGTGAGAAACTTAAAACAAGTCTTTCTTTTAACATTTAAATAAAAAGATTTGTTCTAAATTTTATCAAAATATCTGGAGGCTTGACGCTTGAAAACAGCAGCGTTAAGATTCTGTATACTATATGCTACGAGAGTTTGAAACTCAACTTGAAAAAATTTGTAAAATCAAAAGATGGACATTTTTAATAGTTATAATTATTTATATAAAATAAAATTTTTTGATTCAATAAAATGAGTATATATAAACGCTTATATTCTTTTCTTTTAATAATTTCATTTTTTATTTTATTCTTAAGATTTAGGATAAAGTTAAATTTTAGGTGTCAAATATTTGTATCATTCATCTGTGACAACAAGACTTTTGCGTTTTTTAATGCACTGTGATAGATTTTTATTCGCTTAAATATTTTTCTTTCTTTTTCTCTCTTGGAATAATTTCAGTTACGCAGAAATTACGGTCGATACATGTGAAAATAACTTCATAGCTTGGGATGAGAACTCTGGGAAAACGTTTTCTTCGATGTAATGGTTTTCTATATAAATGCGAACGTGATGTGTGGCGGTGTGAAATTCCCACGCGAACTCAACCACCGCCTGTTCGCTGGGGGTCCTTCACGAACGAGAGAGGAACATCGATGTGTTAATTACCCTCGTCGCCCTATAAGCTCCGGCACTCGAGTTAACGGATATATTCCAGCGCGTCCCACTCAAACTTTCAAATTCCCACGCCGCAACGAGCTCGATAAATCGATGATAGCGGAATGATGGATGCGCATCATTCCCAGAAGTGGTACTTCCGAGTAGATTTGGCTACACACACACACACACACACACACACACACACACACACACACACACACACACACACACACACACACACACACATACACACACACACACACACACACACACACGCACACGCACGCACGCACGCAC
>Ga0157363_1007211_pt1 | contig 10516 bp, 11 predicted proteins | sample AttsexASBM1_FD_111477 | JGI IMG/M metagenome (GOLD analysis project Ga0157363, IMG submission 111477) | Fungus gardens microbial communities from leaf cutter ant in Ribeirão Preto, State of São Paulo, Brazil - Atta sexdens ASBM1 | ecosystem: Host-associated > Fungi > Mycelium > Unclassified ...
CTGAGCGCGACGCTTCTGCCGCAGCTGGTGGGGGCCGGCGTGGGGACGCTGCGTATTTATGATGCCGATGAAGTGGCGCTGCATAATCTGCATCGCCAGACGCTCTTTACGCAGCAGGATATCGGGCAGTCAAAAGTGCTCAGCGCGCGTCAGGCGCTGACGCAGCGCAATCCTGAGGTCAATATCGAAACCTGCGCACAGGCCCTGACGGCCAGCAACATCGCGCAGGCTATGGCTGACTGTTCGCTGGTCATCGACGCGGCCGACAATTTTGCCGTTACCTGGCAGCTTTCAGACGCCTGCTATGCGACCGGTACACCGTTTATCAGCGCTTCAGTGCTGGGCCGGCAGGGCTATGCGGGCGGATTTTGCGGAGGTGCGCCCAGCTACCGGGCGCTGTTTCCCCGGCTGCCGCGTACGGCTGCCAGCTGCAACACGGCAGGGGTGATGGGGCCGGCTGTGGCCGCGCTTGGCGCCATACAGGCGCAGATGGCGCTTACGGTGCTGCTTGATCTGCAGCCGTCTCCGCTGGGATTACTGGTCAACTGCGATTTTGTGAACTGGCACTTTCGCGCGTTTCGCTTTGATGAAGCGCAGGAGCCTGTCGTGCCGGGCGTGCCCTTTATCGACTGCTCGCTGCTTACCCCGGCAGATTGTATTGTCGAGCTACGCAGCCGGGATGAAGCGCCCCACAGCGTGGCAAGCCAGGCTGAGCGTATTTTGCCGGCAGATCTGGCGGCCTGGCAGCCACCCACTGGGCGGCGCATCGTGCTGGTTTGCGCCAGCGGTATACGCGCCGCACAGGCGGCCAGCGAGCTGGCGGAGCGGGGCTATACGGACCTGGCGATTCTGGCGGCCAGCAGCAGTTAGCCGGCGGCAGGTTTTTCGGAAAATACTGGAATCCTGTGACTGTTATCACATGAGAAGCCACGCTAAACTAAACGCTTCTCATTTTGCTAAGGGATGATCGTCACAATGCTTTCACGTTTTACACTGGCTTCTTTAACCGCTGCCTTACTGCTTACCGGCTGCGCCCGTCATCACGCTGATGAGACTGCCAGCACCGCGCCGGCAGAGGTGAGTGCTGCCGCACCGATTGAGAACAGCAACACCGACACGCCCTTTGCCAGCGGACCTACGGTAATCAACGTTTCACACCTGGTTACGCGCACGGATGATGGATCGGCAGTGTATGTCACCGTTGACGGTCAGGAAGCGGGCATGCTGAAAAAAGGTGAGAATAAAGAGATCCGCGTGGCGGCAGGCAAGCATGAAATCGGCGGCTATGTACAGACGCTGTTTGGTTTTGGCAAAGTCACCATTCCGGGCGTTGATATCACCACGGATACGGCTAAGCCGAAACATGTGGTTTATTCAGTGACCCGCCAGCGTCCGCAGTTCAGTGAAAGCAGTACGCCTCCCGATAACTCCTGAGAAAGTGCGGTGCTGCAGCACCGCTCCCTCCCGCGATATTCATCTGGCTGTCTGACATCAGCTCAGCAGCGCATGAATAACATCAATGACATTGATTACCACAATAAACAGCACGATGTGTGTGAGCAGGTTGCGCGATCGGGGTCTGGAATAAGACATTATCTATCCTGAATAGTTAGCCTGACAAATATGTGCTGTGGCTTACTATTACTGATTCAGAATAAGAATACCATGCCAGGCCATCTTAAACCGGAGGCGGACAAGGGTTACGCGTCAGGAAAAGCTGACCGGCTCTGGTTTGATAGCGTAAAGGCAGCAGAGAATAGAGAGGAATCCGAACGGGATTATTCGTGATGCTGGCGCTGATAAGCGTGAGAGTAGCGGTTAACCGCTGGCTCACTCATTAATCTTTGCCCGGCAGCGACACGCTGTTTTGCAGATGCTCACGTAAGTGATGGTGCAGGGCGCGAATCGCTGGCGAGAATTGCCTGCGGTGCGGACAGATCAGATGCAGTGGCGTCGCCTCACCTTTTACCTCAGGCAGAATCAACTCCAGCCTCCCCTGATGTACATCCTCAGCCACGTCCAGCCAGGACTTATAGGCGATACCCATTCCTGCCAGCGCCCAGCGGCGTGCGACTTCCGCGTCATCACACATAAGGCGGCTTTTTACCGTGATAAGCTGCGCGCCCTCCGCCTGCGGAAAGCTCCATTTATCATATACGTGGCCTCCCATCATAAACGGCAGACAGTGATGGCGGGTGAGATCGGTCAGCGCGGCAGGCCGGCCATGTTCAATAAGATAATCGGGTGATGCGACCAGTACCCGCCGGTTATTTTCAGCCAGCGGCAGCGCAACGTAGCTGCTCTCCTCTAATTTGCCGTAGCGAATAGCGATATCTACCGGATCGCGGAAGACGTTACTGACCTGATCGGAGAGTGAAAGGCGCAGCTGCAATCCGGTATGCTGACGGCAGAAACGGGTCAGTAACGGCAGCAGGATATGCCGCCCGATATCGGATGGCATCGCAATTTTCAGTTCACCGCGCAGTTCGTCGTCATGACGCTGCAGACTCTCGGCACCTGCCTGCATCAGCGCCAGCATCTCCTGTGCAAAAGGCAGATAGCGCTCACCCTCGGCGGTCAGCCGCAGACTGCGCGTTGAGCGCGCAAACAGGCGGCGATCGAGATCGCGCTCCAGCCGCTGAATTGCCGCGCTGACCTGACCCGGCAGCAGGTTTGCTTCGCGCGCGGCACGGGAGAAGCTGCCCAGCGCAGCTGAGCGGACAAACAGCGTAATATCTTCGAGACGAACCATGACGTTTTTACCTGGCAAACCGGATTTTCACTCTACGAGTGAAAGTCTTCCCCTGCAACGTCGATTTTTCCATGCGCCATTGCCCGCTATGCTTGATGGGTATTCAGAAAATCTGTCAATCACCATGGAGATAAGGCATGAAAGCCATTGTTTATAGTCAGAACGGCTTACCCATTTCGGATGAAAATGCGCTGTATGACGCTGACGTTGCCAAACCACAGCCCGGCGCCCGCGATCTGCTGGTCAAAATCAATGCCATTGCGGTGAATCCGGTCGACACCAAAGTACGTAAAGGCGCCGCCACTGAGCAGCCGCGCATTCTGGGCTGGGATGCAGTCGGTGTGGTAGAGGCGGTGGGTGAAGCGGTTACGCTGTTCCGCCCGGGCGATGAGGTGTTTTATGCCGGCGATATCAGCCGGGCCGGCAGCTATGCAGAGTATGGTCTGGTGGATGAGCGCATCGCCGGCCACAAACCGCGCTCCCTGAGCGATGCCGATGCGGCTGCGCTGCCGCTGACGTCACTCACCGCATGGGAGCTGCTGTTTGACCGTCTTGAGGTGCAGGCGGATGAGAACGCAGCGCTGCTGATTGTGGGCGCGGGCGGGGGAGTGGGTTCTATTCTCACCCAGCTGGCACGCAAACTCACCGGGCTGACAATTATCGGTACGGCATCCCGTCCTGAGACTGAAGAGTGGGTGCAGCAGCAGGGCGCGCATCACGTCATCAATCATCACCAGCCGCTGGCGGAGCAGCTGCGTGCGCTCGGCATCGACACGGTGAAATATGTTGCGTCGCTGACCCATACCGACAGCTACTATACGCAGCTGATTGAGGTGCTGGCGCCGCAGGGCAAGCTGGCGCTGATTGACGATCCGGAGACGCTGGATGCCATGCCGCTTAAGCGTAAAGCGATCTCATTACACTGGGAGCTGATGTTTACGCGCTCGCTGTTTGAAACGCCGGATATGCAGCGCCAGCATGAGATTCTGCAGCGTATCAGCCAGCTGATTGATGATGGCACCCTGCAGACCACCGCCGGGGAGCATCTTGGCAGCATCAATGCGGCTAACCTGCGCAAAGCGCATGCGTTGATCGAGAGCGGACGCGCGCGCGGCAAGCTGGTGCTTAGCGGTTTCTGATAACGTGATTCACCCGGCACGGAGCGGCCGCTTCGTGCCGGGTTTCAGTCAGGAAAACGTCACCCGCCGCCTTAAGTTAATCTGATGGCCGTCGTAATTTTCGCTAACCCCCTAACTATTATAAGAATTTGCTCTGCAAATCGCGGCTGCCGCTCTGGCTGAATGCTGCGGGTCATGATATGACTGCTCTCTGTGCTTTCAGCCTTCCGGAGAGAATTATGTATAAGCGAATTTCACTGGCTCTGCTGCTCTCGTACTGCGCTATTCAGTCAGCCGCGGCGCAACAGACGCTGCGTTTTGGCGTCGATCCCACCTTTCCCCCTTTTGAATCCAAAGACAGCGATGGCTCGCTGCAGGGGTTTGACATCGATCTCGGCAACGCCATTTGTGCCCAGGCCAAAGTGAGCTGCAAATGGGTTCAGATTGGCTTTGATGGCTCTATTCCGGCGCTGCAGGCAAAGAAGTTTGACGCGATTTTGTCAGCCATGTCGATGACGGAGAAACGACGCGAGCAGGTTGCATTCAGCGATATGCTTTATGTCACCCCCAGCGCGCTCATCACCCCGGCTGACAGCGCCCTGACTGATGATATCGCCACGCTGCGCGGTAAAAACATCGGCGTAGCGCAGGGGACTATTCAGGAAACCTACGCGCAGACTTACTGGGCACCCAAAGGCGTCAGCGTGGTCTCCTATCCCAACCAGATGGAGATTTATCCCGATCTCGTTGCCGGACGCCTTGATGGCACGCTGGCAAATGCGGTGTCTGCCGATCAGGGCTTCCTGAATACCGCAGAAGGAAAGAAATATGTGAATAAAGTGACCCTGACCGATAAAGCTGTATTAGGTAACGGCGTGGGAATCGGGCTGCGCAAAGATGATGTCGCAAATCTTAAACTGATTAATGCGGCCCTGGCAGAACTGCACCGCAACGGTACCTACGATCGCCTGGCGCAGAAGTATTTCAAATATAAAGTTTATCCCTGATCGGGATGTGTGAATCCGTTATCTGCCAGCAGGAGAATTATGCGTAACCTGACCGATTACCGCACGCAACGGGCCCGCTTCCTGGCTGCCGTTGAGCATAAAAAAGGGGCGCTGCACACCTGGCAGCATCCGTTATGCGGTCCGGCCGGTGAAGCGCTGTTTACCGATCTTGCCGTGATTGGCAACCCGCACGCCTCGCGCGTCATGCTGATTATCTCCGGCACGCACGGCGTGGAGGGATATTACGGGTCGGATAATCAGATAGAGTGGCTGAAAGATCTGGATGCGGCCCGCTTACCGGCAGAGTGTGCTGTGATGCTGATTCATTTGCTGAACCCGTGGGGAGCGGCGCATCTGCGGCGCGTCAATGAAGAGAATATCGATCTGAACCGCAATTTTATTCCGTTCAGCGCGCCGCTGCCGGATAACGCTGACTATGCACACTATCACGCGTTTTATCACGGCGAGCGGGCAGAGGCGGATCGGCTGCTGGCTGCCGCGCTGCAGCGCGACGGCTGGCCGGCGATCAAGCGGGTGGTGGAGGCCGGACAGTATCAGCACGCTGATGGTCTGTTTTATGGCGGAGAGCACGCCACCTGGTCGCAGCAGACGCTGCAGAAGATCGTAACCGGCCATCTGCTGCGGGCAGAACAGATCCTGAGTTTCGATCTGCATACCGGCGCAGGCGCATGGGGACATCCGATGCTGCTGGGCATTGCGCAGAAGCGGGTTCCTGTGCACGCCTGGGGACGCGAGCTGTATGGTGAATGGCTGACGCTGATCGATACCGGCAGCGGGCAGGAGAGCGCCACCGGCATCACGGCAACGGCCACCGGTTACGTTTCGCAGTTTCTGCTGGATCAGCTGCCGCACGGTGCCATCCTGCCGCTGGTGGTGGAGTGTGGCACTTACGCGGGTGAGGAGATGCACCGGCGGGTGCGGGACGATCACTGGCTGCACTTAGAGGGCGATGTGCAGAGTGCGGCCGGGCAGGCCCTCAAACAGCAGCTGGTTGAGGGATTCTGGCCACAGGACCGCGACTGGCGCGAGCTGACGGCATTCCGCACGCAGCAAATTTTCCGGCGCGGCTGGCAGGCGCTGCTGTCACAGCCGGCCATAAAACGTCATGCGGGCGGTCTCTGACAAGGCAATTCCCGGCTGCGTATTGTAAGCGAGCACCGCCAGCATGCGGGTGATATCACCTTCGGTCGGCGTCACGCGATGGAGCGAATTGCGTCCGCGAAACAGCACCAGATCGCCCGCCTCAATCGCCAGCGCATCCGGCGTGCAGGCTTCATTGAGCACAGCGGCGACGCCATCGTAGTTCATCTCGCCCGCGTCAGCATCGCGCAGATCGCGCACGTACTGAAATATGCCGCCCGCCTGCGGCTTCTGCAGCAGCAGAGTAATGGCAAAGGAGGAGTTGTCGAAATGCCAGCCCAGCTCCTGCCCCTGTGCGGCATAGTGCAGGTTGATTGACGAGAGCGGATCGGCATAAGGATAGAGGGCGCTCTCGTTCAGCACCTCGCAGAGAAACTGTTTAAACAGCGTATCGTTGTACAGCTGACGCAGCGGTGAGTCGTGAGCAATCGCCTCATCGGTAATACAGCCTTTGGTGCTGATGACATCGCGGTTACGGGGATGATCTGCGCTCAATGTCTCGTCTGTTTTCAGCAGATAGACGTTATGGTTGCTGCGCGTATGCCAGGCAAGATGGCGCTGCGCGTTCCCTTCTGTAATGATAGCCTGCAGCGCTGCCGGCTGCAGAAATTGCCGCAGCACCAGGGCGCCGTGTTGTTCCAGCTGCGCGCGACACTGCGCGCGCCAGTCAGCGTCCGCCAGAGGATGCAGGTCAAAACGTATTAATCCAGACATAGTGCGTTTCCCGGTAGCAACAGTGTCATAAAACTCTACGATGCTGCGGCGGGAATGCGTAGCGATAAATCATTACTGCCCTGCTAAGGAAACGTTAATGTCCGTCAGTGCTTCGCGTCTGCCAAAGATCAGCCTTATTCTCGCGTTCAAAGCTGCTGCAGAGCTGGGCAGTCTTGCAAAAGCAGCCGCGCACCTGGCGCTGACGCCGGCGGCGATCAGCCAGCAGATCCGCCAGCTGGAGACGCTGCTGGGTCACGCTCTGTTTGTGCGCACGCAAAACGGGGTCATGCTGACAGAGAGCGGCCGGGCCTATCTGCGCTATGTTTCAGAAGCGTTTGATATCCTGCGGATGGGACAGCTCAGTCTGCGCCAGGCGGCCAGCCGGCCTGCGCTGACTCTGTACGCACTGCCGGCGCTGGCGTCAAAGTGGCTGATGCCGCAGCTGAACCACTGGCGCGCGTGCTGTCCCGCGAGCGACCTCTGCCTGCATGGCACCCATGCACAGGTCGATTTCAGCGCCACGCCGGCTGATTTCGCTATCGTATTCGGTGACGATCGCTATCCGCAGCTGGAGAAACAGCGGCTGTTTCATGACGAGGTGCTGCCGGTAGCCAGCCCGGCGCTGCTGCAGCGCTTCCCGCGCGATCGGCTATTTAACCAGGCGCCGCTGATCCATCTCGACTGGGGCAATGAGGGGCGTTTTCTGCCGGACTGGCAAAGCTGGCTGCAGGCGCGCGGCCACGGCGAACCCGCGCAGCAGCCCGCTTTCACCTTTAACCTCACGTCGCTGGCGATAGATGCTGCGGTTGCGGGGGCCGGGCTGCTGCTGGGCCAGCGGCGTCTTATTGCCGCTGAGCTGGCGCGGGGCGATCTGGCGATCGCAGATAGCTTCAGCCTGCCGCTCAGTAAGCCCTACTATCTCGCCTGGCCGCAGCGCACGCTGCAGCAGCCCGACGCCCGGGCGCTGATAGAGTGGCTCACTGCGCTTGCGGCCGCCTGATTTTACCCGCACGCTGTAGCCAGATAATCTGCACCGCTGCCGGAAGGGACGAGACTATGTCAGAAAATAAAGATTGGGTTGAGCTGCGACGCGACCAGGAGACCGGCATTGAGAGTATCAACGCCCACTTCAGCGGTCACGCTTACGACGCACACGATCACGATGAGCTGCTGGTCGGGGTGACCCGGCAGGGCCTGCAGCGCTTTAACTGCCGCCGTGCCTTGCATACCAGTACGCCCGGCCGCGTCATACTTATTGAGCCGGGCGCAGTGCATGATGGCCACGCGCCGGAGGCTGCGGGTTTTACCTATGTCATGCTTTACCTGCCGCAGCCGTGGGTGGCTGACATGATGCAGCAGCGCGGACAGGGAGATATCGCCCGGATCGGCGGCGCATTCCGGCATACGCTGACGGATGACGTGCAGCTTGCCCGCGCCACGGAAGAGGCGTGGTATGCCATTCACCAGCGCGAAGGGCGTCTGGCGCGCGATCAGACGCTGGAGCAGTTGATAACGCTTCTGTCGCGGCATCTTGAGCGGCGTCCGGAGCGACCTGATACGGTGGCACAGCGTCAGATGCTGCTGCTGCGCGACTATTTGCATGATTTTATGGCGCAGGATGTCGGACTCGACGAGCTTTCACGCCTGGCCGGGCTGGATCGCTTTCGCCTGACGCGCCAGTTCCGGCAGGCGTTTGGTCAGACGCCGCACGCTTATCTGGTACGCCTGCGGCTGCGCGCGGCGCGCGCGCTGCTGGCGCAGGGCGTGGCACCGGTTGAAGTCGCTGCCCGCACCGGGTTTGCCGATCAGAGTCATCTCGGCCGCTGGTTCCGGCGCGCCTGGCATATGACGCCGGCAACGTATCAGCGCGCGTGCACAAATCTTCTATACGGCATACCGCCGCATCAGGAATGATAGCCTTTTCCGTCTGAAAGAGAGCTGTGTTCTATGTCTGATACCAAAATTGCCCTGATCGTACGCGATGATTTAGCCACCTGGCAGCGTCTGAACGTGGTGGCGTTTATCGCTACCGGCCTTGCCGCCGGGGCACCGGAGATGCTGGGGGAACCCTACATCGATGCGCAGGGACGTCACTATGGCCGGATCGCCGGACAGCCGATGCGGGTGTTTTCCGGCAATCTCGCTGGCCTGCAGCGCGCGCATCGCCAGGGGCTGGAGCGTGAACTGACGCTGATACCCTATGTAGAAGCGATGTTTTCTACCGGCAACGACGCGGCTAACCGCGAGGTGTTTCTGGCAGAAAACGCGCAGGAGATGAATCTGGTTGGCCTGGCGCTTTTTGGTCCGAAAAAAGCGGTCGACAAAGCGATCAAAGGGCTGGCGCTGCATGAGTAGTCAGCCTGGCTGACGCGGCGTCATCCGCCGCGCACCGAGCCGCGCCAGATCACCTCTGCCTGATAAAGACGCGACGCGGGCGGCTCTCCATCCGTACCGGAGGCGTCATGCTCGCCCGATTCCGTGGCGCTAAGCCAGGCCACGGCGTCACGTGCAAACTGCTCTACTGGCTGTGCAAAGGTTGTCAGGTTATAGGACGCCCAGCCCGCCTGCGCAATGTTGTCATAGCCGAACAGGCAGAGATCGTCTGGCACCCGTAGCCGGAAGCGGTGACGCGCTTCATCCATCACGCCGCAGGCGATAAGGTCTGTCACGCAAAATATCGCATCAGGCCGCTGCGCGCGTGTCAGCAGACGGTGTGCCAGAATCTGTCCGCTTTCATATGAGGTTGTACCAAATCTCTCAACGGTAACGTGCAGGCCAGCGTCTTGCGCAACGGCCAGAAACGCCGCTTCACGCTTCTGCAGGCTGGGCGTGCCGGCCAGCGAGTTAGCAAAGGCAAGATGGCGGCAGCCTGCGCGCTGAAAGGCCATAACGGCGGTTTCAGCAGCGCTTTGCGCGTCCAGATGAATGCTGAGCGAGCCTGGCAGCGTTTCATCGCGGTTAATCAGAATGATGCGCTGTCCGTGCCGGTAGCACTGGGCGGTGATGGCACGGTCCGGCATGCCTGACAGGATAATCGAGGCGTCGGCGCGGAAATTGATCGCCTGCAGCAGCGCGGCCGACACGCTGCTGTCAGAGCGATCGGTATTGATCACCATCGCCACTTTGCCCGCCTCCTGCAAAAATTGTGTCAGCCAGCGCACCAGCGTCGCGCGGTAGGGCGTGGCGATCTCTGAGACAATCAGACAGACAATGCCGCTGCGGTTACGCACCAGGCCGCGTGCCAGATGATTTACGTGATACCCCAGCTCTTCTGCGGCTTTCATTACTCTGGCCCGCGTAGCGGCAGAGACGCTGGCACCCGGCGTAAAAGCACGTGAAACGGCTGACCGGGAGACTCCGGCCCGCGCTGCCACATCCTGCGCGCTGACGCCCGCTTTATCGTTATGCATGGTTACATCCTCAACTCCCGTCGCTTAACTGAGTCTGCCGCAAATTGCAAAGCTGTGCAAATTATACTTCGGCTTAAATGTTGCATTTTTGTGACGCAGGCAGTCAATTGCAGAGTACAGCGTTTGACAGCCTATTTTCTGTCCGTTACTAATTTGCACACACGTGCAAATAACAATTAATGCGCACCCTCTGCCCGACAGGAGACTACTATGCGAACCCTATCCCTTGCCGTTGCTCTCACCCTCTCAGCGGCTGGCCTGCCGCTAACCGCCTCAGCCGCGGGCAATCTTAATATGATCTGTTCAGCGGATGTGGTTGTGTGCGAACAGATGACGCGTATCTTCAGCCAGAGC
>Ga0157363_1007212_pt1 | contig 10516 bp, 9 predicted proteins | sample AttsexASBM1_FD_111477 | JGI IMG/M metagenome (GOLD analysis project Ga0157363, IMG submission 111477) | Fungus gardens microbial communities from leaf cutter ant in Ribeirão Preto, State of São Paulo, Brazil - Atta sexdens ASBM1 | ecosystem: Host-associated > Fungi > Mycelium > Unclassified ...
CACACACACACACACACACACACACACACACACACACACACACACACACACACACACACACACACACACACACACAACATATAAATGTTTATTATTAATTATTTAATTATTTTATAAAATACGATCTTTCAGAATTGATGAAGAAATAATACATTACCTCGTTCTCGTTGATGTGAATGTGTATTTTCTCCAAACAACGAATTCGCATGATACTCATTATGTTGCAAATCCTGCCAAGGTTGATATTTGCTCTCATACTCGAGGTCTATATTCTGCAAATGAGGCATCTCCCAAGTGCGAAACATTGTCTCTGTGTTTGTCGTCACACGACGATCTTGATTATTTTCGAATAATAAATCTTCAGGTTTGCTCAAAGGCTTCTCATCTTCTTTTCCATTCAGTTGCTCGATCATCAGATGACAATCTGCTGCATCTTGCTGAGAATATTGCTCCCATCTTACAAAAATTAAACGTTGGACAATACACATTTATGTAATAAGGTATATCGTAATGATAGTTACACGATCTTATAATACGAAAAATCATTGAAAAAGTAACAAATTATAATAGAAACATTTATTAATTATAATAATAAGTTAATAAAAGATATATATAATTTTAGAAATTATGAGTCATATTTTTTTATGGAAGTGAAATATTTGTTTTAATGCAAAATAAAATATAATATTTTTATAAATATAACAAGGTTAATATTTCAGTTTTAATATTGTTATAACAGAGTAACTGTGAAGTATATTGTGCTTCTTAAAGAGTTATCTTCAGAGTATTTTAAAGTATAATTTTCAATAAATAAAATTCTTAAATATTAAATAAACAAAGATATAAAAGAAATCTATTATTTTTTTATATGTAAAACATATGGGAGTTTTACCTGCATGTGCGATAATTTTGATTGCTGTCGGTATTTTGAAGAAAATTGACAACGTAAGGCGGTGGAATTAAACGAGCGATTTCGTCAGTTGCAATATCAAATCCACCGCAAGGATTTGATGGGTTGCTCCAAGACAACCTGTGGTACCACGGTGCCTCACAACCTGTTGTTGATCTTGCATTTTGCCCTTCCATATGAAAAGATGGTATTGGCAGGGTCGATGATAATTCGAAATTATCGGATGTCCGATGGCTGTACGCAATCGTGTCTTTTGAACACAACATAGTAACAATAAAGATTTTGACAGTGTCAGTACACGAATTCTTTATATGAATATCTTTATAAAGAATTGACAAAGAAAGATTAGCAAGAATAAAACAACGATAACACAATCAGCAATCAATCCGCAATAACTATTTATCGATTTATTCATTTATTGTTTGTTTTTTTTATTTGATTTATAAAAAGTACGTGTTTAAAAAACAGCGGAAAGATCCTAATTACACTTATATTTACTCCAAGAAAAGAATCTTTCCATAGAATACTATAAAAGGAATTAAATATTGCAATAGCCTTTTTATATTTCTTTGCTCGTATTTTTTCATTATGGTTCTTATATATATTTTCTTGGTAAGATTATTATTAATATCTATCTTGGTAAGATTACTAATAATATCTACTAATTGTCACTAATTTTATTAATAGCGAGCACAGATTCACCGTAGAATCACTCCGCGGATGGATGCGAATTGCGTTAGTGCTTACTCGGAAATGTCAAATGAGCACATGTGATGGCGCCGTCATAGGACAGCGAGAATGTCATGAAGAACATCGAGAACGTCGAGAACGTCGAAGAAGAATCGTAGGAGTAGGGCCACAGAAGTTCCATAATCTTCTTCTACATTTCCTTTCAGCTTTTTGGCCAATCCCTGAGCGTGAATCGTTTCTCGCAACCAAAGTGACTGGTCGGCGTTCGCAAAAGAATTCGAAATGGTGACACATGAAACGGGCGGGCCGCTGAGTTTTTTGCTCTGAATTGTACATTTGACGGGTTTGAGATTAAGAAAATTTTTATATGACGCATGTGAAATACTGTTTTTGCGAATTGTTTTATCCGCCGATAAATTTTCAATGCTGTCTTTCCATGAGTCAAACTTTGGATAAAACAAGTAATAGTCAATTAAGAATGTATTTTAGATAATTGAAATGGTATTTAAAATAAATTAAAAATTTATTTTCAATATGTAAATCTATTACGAAAATTAAAACATATTTTGAAATAAGTTTTTGTATTTTTTGTTTCCAAATTTTCAAATAATTTTTTAAAGTTAGATTAAAAAAAACTTATAACTAGTTCGTGTTTTTCAATTAAAGTTTGAATTCTTATTTATTTTAATACATATATATATTTTCTTTCATATATCTCAGCACTATCAAACACAATCCAGATTTCTTCCCTCATTTTGAAATACGATACTAACTTCCAACTGTGAGACAAGTGTGTCATGCTTTATTAGAAAGAAAGAAATCATTCGTTTCGGTTGTCACGATTGTAAAAAATGTTTAAATTTTTTAAAATTTAGCAAAAGGAAGAAAATTGAATCTTGTAAAATATGCTCAAGATTACTAAATCGATTAGCCTAAACATTTTTAATGACTAACTTGTATAAGATTTCAATAAAATTTAATTACAAATTTAATTTTCTTTTAAAATATTTTAAAATTTAACATGAATCTCTCGAATCTCTTGTATTATTTATTAATTTATCTTATATAAATATAAATTACATTTATTTTTATTTTCATTTTTTCAGTATTGTCACATAAGTTTAATTGATTTTTTATTAACTTATAAAATAACTTGCAAGTATTAGTTTGCAAATATTTTTAGCTCCTTAACAAAGAAAACAATATCGATAAATTTAAGAGACTTTAGGAAAAATTTTAATGATTAATTGACACAATAGTAAACATTTTTAATTTTTGCATAAAATAATTTAAACAATGTATGTATATGATATAATATTAGAAAAATTAAATTTTCTTGCTATTAAATTTAATAAATGATTCTTCTTATTTACATTAACAATGTGCTTTTTAGAATAATATACAAATAAAATAAACTATTTTCTATGTAACTTAATTATTGTAATTGCAAGAATCACATTAATATATTTAATGAGAAAAATGCGGAGAAAAGAAATGAAGTTGTTTTCTTTGTCGAGCCAATTCATTCACGAATTCGTTGTCGATGTTTCATTGAGGATGGCTATTACTCCGTCAACGAGAAGTCAATCTCGGTAAAGGCTCACCTAAGAAAACACAAAAGTGGTGGGAGGAAAGAAGGAAGGAGCGAAAAGTCACGGCTGCGCGAGAGTGAGAAAATGGGTGGATGGGGCACCGGCCGGGCCCTTCGACGCGGCACGTTTCGAAGGGTCGACTCCTTCTTGAGGGTCACGCGTCTCCATTAATCATCGGTATTGTTTGGCTTCCTCTGTCGGACGCTTGCACCCCCTCTGAATGCGGCTTACACGCATTCGATGCCGAAAGAGATGCGATGAGAGGCCATCCACCATCTCATCCACCATCTCTCGAAGTACTAGGCTATCGCTACAGGAAGCGAGATTCCCTGAAATATGAGACACTCCTAGCTATGAAGCGGTGCCAAGCGGTCTGCGAGGGAACGCTTGTTCGGAAATGCATTTCCTGAATTTCATCTTGCAGCTCTTCAAAGTCTTCCGTACCAAATAAGAATTGAAACACATTCAATTTAATTTTTGAAGCTCGCATAACGTCAGAAATCAATAAGCATTGTTCAAATTAATTTTAGATTCTGTTTCTTTGAATGAACGGTATAAAACTTTAGTTTTATTTAATGACCGATTTATAGTTTACTAAAGATAGAAATTAAAAGACATAAGCTGCATTTTCCCACGAGTATTTTTCAAAGAAGATGCTTAGATGATATCTCACAAGTTAAAGCCTTTTTTTTATGAAATCAAGTTCTCCAAGTTTCGTGGGACGTAACATGAAAAAAGAAGATTCCACAATGAACATTTGTTGCAGGCTCTCAGTCGAGTATTTTCAGTTCGAATATAAATCCATGAATGTAGGTGTCTGGCTTTCTCATCAGCAGCCAAATGAAGATTCTCATGCAACTAATTCAAAAGTTAGCGACACTAAGCCGACGCATTTACGGATCATAGCCGCAGCACATTAAATATACATTAGACACCCACGTGTCCGTCGCGATTATCCAATCAGTCTACTGAAGAAATTAACTGTCTGTTGATGCTATATATAAATCATTGATAATTATAATATTAAATGATGAATGAAAAGAAACTATTTTATAAATTGCAAGGAATTACAATGTACAATAATTTAAGGAAGTTCACATTTCGTTCATGTCAAAATTTTTGTCAATTCATGGAATTAAATCCGATATAAATAACGAAAGACTAAAAATGTGTACTTGATTATACTTTGATGTAATCTTATTATATTTTGTAAATATATATATATATAGTCTTTAACTTTTAGAATGAATCTTATTCGTAAAGATTGAAAATTAAGTTTCTCTTTTTCAAGACTGGCTTAATTTTCATTCTTTAAAGTAAGATTCCATTCCAAAGAATAGTAGAAAATTAAATGTTCATTACTTTTAAATTTACAATGTTTTGCTCATATTTTAAGATCAGCGAATTGTTTTCTGGTATCAGTCAATTTTGTGTCTATAATGATTAATGGACAAAACGTTTCTGAATTTCTTCTTCGACTATTTACCGGAAGTCTGTAAATTATAAACACGAGATGACGGCGCTGCTGGTGTATTCTTGAAGACGTTGCATAACGAGACGCGCACTCGTCAAGTCGTCACAACGGTCCGCGAAAAAATTTCAGGCAAATAGCGACAGTAAACGTCAGAGTAAAGTACGTAAGAGTAGGGAAATAGCGTACAAGTGTCTCTCTATTTTTGGCGGGCGTGTCTGGTTGAACCATGAGCCCTTGAGCCATGAGCGTTTTCTGCTTTTCGGACGCAGTAGCAGCTAGTTACCCGTCGTGGCGATGTCCGTACGATTGCTAAATCTTGCAGGAATATAGCACCCCTTGCCGATAAACATGGAAGACAATCCAACGCAAGGTAAAAGCAAGATTTCATCGAAAGAAAAGATATTAAATTTATTAAAAGATGTAATATAGACAATATAAGTGCAATATAAGCAAACAAACATTTAAAAGTTTATTTTAAAAGAATCAATCACATCCAACACATACAATAACTTGTCAATACGGTATTTTCATAAAAATTGCAGCATATTATTAGGTGTAGTAAAAAGAAATTATTTTTGCATGAAATTGAATGGAAAAATAATGGATTTCTTTTTACTACACCTAATATTATCTCACAAAAATGAAGTCACCAGTTCCCTGGTGGAAAAATTTCCAAATGTGTCCGAAATTGTCCGAAATGTAGTTAAAATGTAGTTAAAATGTAGTTAAAATATGAAATGTGGTTAAATTTGAATTCATTTTAAATTTCTTCGAAAATTATCAAAATATACAAATTTCGGACAAATTCGGACAGTTACAGATAAAATGAGATACTGTTAAATTTTGGCAATACTGTCCTGAATTTGTCATTTTTAAATATTTTTTGAACAGACTGTCAAATTTTTTCTTCCAGATAATAGAGACTAATCAATGGAATATTGTGTATCATTAATTTTAATCAAAGTTATAGTAACATTATGTACATATGAGATATTAGGATTAAAATTTGATAGCTACAACGTTTACTGTTATTTTTACTTATTCTTATTTTGTTGAATAATTATAAATAAAATTTATAAATAAATAAAATTTTGTAAACTATATGGAAACATGCTTTAGAAATTCCGGCTTACGTTAGGCATCGTGGATGGCAAGTGAAAACGCGAATCGCGGTGGTGATACTCATCTTCATTAGTTCAATGATCATTTACTGGTTCGTTAGTTCGAGTATGGAAAATCGGCAGGATGATAGACATAGAGGGTCGATCAGTGGGAAGTCTCGTAAAATGGCTCATTTGGAAAGACTGTCTGATCAAGTCTTACCATTAGAATACACGTAAGCAGGACAATCAACATATTTCTGATAATCTTTTCGATTATTAATTATTCAAATGCTAGAAATGGAAAAAAAATTCTATTTGCTGCAATTTTTGACTGCTTCCTCAAATTTTAAGATTTTTTTAAAAGATTTATCAAATATTAGTATAGCAGAGAAAGGTATTTTAATGTTATATATATATACATGTTATTTAAATAAATGCATTATTTTTTATTTTATATTTAAAGTTGAGATAATATATTATTATATATAGATTTACTAACACAGATTAACTAACACAGATTTTTACTGTGTTAGTCAACTGATTGATGTTGACTTTTCTGTCCGCATCACATATTTATCATCAGTGATTAACATTACAGACTTGAACTAAAATATTTGCAGCACTTAATTTCACTTCCTTCAATTGACAAACTACGGCTAAAATTAATATTAGAAACAGAAGATATTTGCATTTAGAGTAAATAAAATTATATAAATAGACAGAAATTTTTATATATTACGCTTTTTTTAAAATGTCATATCGCAATTTTTTTCTCTTTTTACTGCAGTTTGAAAATATTACCCATATTAGAAGAGAATAATTTCACAATGATCGGTGATGCACAGATCCAATTTTATTCTAAAGTACCGACTAAACATATACGATTTCACGCCCGTAAGCTCCTTATACAAGACATTAGCGTGAAGGAATATCGTTCGCCGAATGCATCAAAGTTAACGAGCACATACGCTGTAATGGATGATGAAGAGGATTTTATCGATGTATTTCTTTTACATGTATTGATAACGGAAAAAATTTACATTTTACACATAAAATATATGATCCCGTTACATCAAAAACCAAAAGGGTTTTTCAGGAGCGCACACATTGACCATAATACAAACGAAACCAGGTATTACAATTTAATACAAAAATGTGATGTCTTTAATTTATTAGTTAAATTCACATTGTTAATTTTACACTGAATTATTTAAGTATTAAAGATCTATTTTAATCATTTAAGACTTTTATTTCTTAATTTGTTGTACCTATATATAATTTTTGACAAATTTAAAAAAATTTTAAGTAATTTGACAAAAAGCAATGACTAGGGTGTATACATATATATGTATACATATATATGTATATATATATATATATATACATATATATATATATATATATATATGTATATATAGAAATATATTTTGTACATACAAAAGATAAAATATTTGTGTTATTTTGAAATTCTCCCTCCTTTCGCTTAAATGACTCCACACACTCAGAAAAATAAAAAAATCTTCGTCCCTGACTTTAAGTTTTAAAAGATACTTTATTTAGGGCCGATTGTTCCAGATAATTTTTGCTTCAGATAAACTATGATGATTTATCCAATGGAAACAAAAGAATAAAAAAATAAAAGAATAAGAGAATAGAAGAGTAAGAGAGTGAACGCTGAAGTTTATCGAAAAGAACAATCCAGCCTTATTAATGTTAATTTATTATTAGTTTCAAATTTCAATTTTCATTTATTTTCCAATGTTATATTTAACGCAACTTATATCTGCATATTGCGAAAGCAGACTTTTTTTTTCCAGATGGATAGCGGTGTCAAATTTCTCCCCAGATTACGCTCGATCAGCTTATCCATGCTTCGACGAGCCGTGGATCAAAACGCCGTTTCGCATTTCGATTGGCAGAAAGTCTAACATGCGATCGCACTCGAACTCAATGCGCAAATTCACCGAGGAAATGTAAAAGAGAGCGATTCTGTTGCAATTGTAACATATATACACATCGCTTATTATATCCCTTGATCCCTGCAAAGTTGTATTCCTGTAATCACAACGTTTAATTAAAAGATAATCTGAATTTAATTCAATCTCCCTTTTCTTCAGACATGACATGCCGGGATATGTTTGGGACCATTATGAGAAAACCTTCCGTATGCCCACTTACGTGGTTGCTTTTATGGTCACCGATTTTTCGAGTTACGATGTTGCTGTCACCGATCGACCATCGCATACGGTCTTTTTTAGAAAAGAGATTGCAAACGATACAAGATATGTAGGCGATCTGATATCGAAACTTCTTCGTGTAGTACAGAATTTTACTGGATTTTATTATGAATTAGATAAATTAGATGTGATTGTAGTTCCTGAACTAGCATACGCCGCAATGGAAAATTGGGGCCTCTTAACGTTTCGGTAAATGAATTATTCTTTTGCAATGCTTAACTTCGTCTTTTTGTAAAAAGTTTTGTAGTTTAAAAATATCATCCTTTTTAAATATAATTTGCATTTTCCAGATTTTTCTAAATAAGAATTTGTGATTGTGATTACTTTAGAATGTTATGTGTTTCTTATACAAATTAATTAACAGAATTTTTATTACAATTTAGATTAAAAGTTACAGTACTAATGAGTTATACTGATATTTTTAGAGAAGATGTTATTCTTATAAAGAAAGATGACAGTATTATTGAGTCCAAAAAGTCAATAGCTAGTATCGCGGCACACGAAGTCGCTCATCAATGGTTCGGTAATTTGGTAACGCCAAAATGGTGGGACGAAGTGTGGTTGAAAGAAGGATTCGCCTCATTTTTCGGATTCCTAGCATTAAACGCAGTAAAGTGGATATAAGTCAATTTTCTAAATAATGTTAATTAAAAATTATCAATTATAATCACTTTATGTAATAATTTTGCTATTCAGTCTTTTATTATCTTTGAGCAATCTTTTAAATAAAAAAATTTTTTTTAAAAATTAGATTTTAAATAATATTTCAATATTAATACTTCAATATTATAATGTAAATATTAATATAATCAGGGAATGGAAAGTTACTTTTTAAAAATAAGAAATTATAATTACTCGTTACTGAGTAGAAAAAGTAACAAGTTACCGTTACTAGTAACTGATTTTTAAAAATAATTTGTTACAGCTATCGTTTGAGAAAGTAACTTTTTATTATTTTTTATTTTTTGAAAATCGACAATCACCAATCACAACGGAGGGGTGCTTAAAGGCTTTCTAGTTTCAAGCTATGAGTGGTTAGTGTCCAATCGAATCATGTTCAATCGTATGCAAAATAACGATAAAAATAATTGTAAAATTCGTTACTATCAAAAAAATATAATTACGTTACAGTTACCAAAAAAAAGTAACACAGTTATTAATAAAGTTATCAAAAAAGTAAAATCAAAAAACTTATAATTATCTTCATTAACAAGTTACTTCCATTTTCTGAATATAATATAAATATTAATTTTTACGTAAAAGCTATGTAGAATTTTGCAAAGTTATAGAAAATTACATAAAAAGTCGATAAATGATGTTTTGATTTTCAATTATTTTAAAATAATTATTAATTAATAACTTTTTCATCTTATTTTTTAAATCGTATTTTAATAATTTTATGAGAATTAATTTTATTGCATATTATATTTCATAGTATTGTGATATTTAACCAATAGTCGTGATTAAAACGCTTGATTTTCCAGATTGAGCCTACATCTTGGAATCTACAGACCCATTTCCTGATCGGGTGTCACGACGTATTTGATAACGATGCCGGCGAAGCAGCACACCCGTTACATATTGATCTGAAGAAAATGAACAAGCTCACTGGCGTCTTTGATTTGACATCATACGTCAAGGGTAATTGCATGACGCACATGATCTATCATTTTCTGGGCGAGCGAATCTTTCTCTCGTCTGTGCGCCACTACATGCGCACATATCACTATCGCAATGCCGATCAAGAGGATCTCTGGAGCGCTTTTCAGATGGAGATCGATGAAGCGAACGGGCTACTGGCTTCCTCAGGGCTCCGCATGAAGGACATTATGCGAACTTGGACGTATCAGGCCGGACTCCCTGTCCTGCACGTCCAACAGAATCGAGAAACCGGTGCGATCGAGCTTATGCAGGTGCGCCGCTCTTTATCGCAGATCGATCTCCAGGCGCGTTTCTTCATCTTGTTTCGTCGACGACAAATTACTTATCGATGGAATGCATTTACGATATTAATAATCGTTATTCTCTTAATGTAATGAAAAAAAAAGAAGTGTGTGGCTAAATTACACAGAACGATTAAATTATACAAAATGTTTCAATTTCTTCCGATTAATCTGGAATCAATTTTTTTTTATCAAAAATTTGATGGGTTTCATATTTAACTGTGACTTTTTAATTTTTCAAATTAATGAAATTTTTTATATTTAAAACTATATTTAAAAAACATATAATATTGATACAAATATTATTTTATATCGAATGTGGCATATAAATGTTACAACAAAATTTTTTTTGGCCAATTTATTTTTCAACCGAAGATAATTATAAATATAAATTGCTGACACATTAATAATTTTTACATTCATTGTCTATGTAATCAATAATTTTTTTCAACTACATTTTTATATATTTTATTATGTTTATGCATGTATGTTGTAAAATTATAATTTTCTCATAAAAATTGATGAGAGAGAGAGAGAGAGAGAGAGAGAGAGAGAGAGAGAGAGAGA
>Ga0157363_1007213_pt1 | contig 10516 bp, 4 predicted proteins | sample AttsexASBM1_FD_111477 | JGI IMG/M metagenome (GOLD analysis project Ga0157363, IMG submission 111477) | Fungus gardens microbial communities from leaf cutter ant in Ribeirão Preto, State of São Paulo, Brazil - Atta sexdens ASBM1 | ecosystem: Host-associated > Fungi > Mycelium > Unclassified ...
ACGTGTCAATAAAAAGCAACAGAACTAATAAAATAGTCTGCAAGACTGTAGAAAGCAATGGAACAAGTATAGATGCACGTATAAGTTTGTGAGAAGCTGACAAAACATCTCTGTGTCACGAACTTAAGGCAATTTATTCTCTATCCGTATCAATATTAATATAATACGTTTATTAATAATACAACAATTTCACAGTTATTTTAATCTTCTCATTGTCGAGGAGATTAGAGACTAAAAACTAAAGCAGATAAAATTATTTAAAAGAGAATATTTCTCGAATTGTGCTGCATGCAAGTAAGCTGAGTCTAATATTTATTTATTGTAAACACTAACAGATGTCTCCTTGTGCAAAAATTTAACGATAAATATTCAAAATACTGCAGAATACGATCCCTTTTACTATCAAATTCCTCGCAGAATACGTTGATTATGTCACCATATTTACAGCCGCGCTTATATTGTCGTTGCATAACGAAGAGATTCGAGGTGGAAGTTTTGACGTTATAGGAAGTAGCGAAGTAACTTGATGAACCCTAGTGAATCAAACGAAAACAACAAACAAATTTAGCATCGAAGGCCTGTATTTTCATGCAGTATATACGTTATGTACGCACGGCAAGTTAACAAATTTTTCTGAGTTATTACGTGAAGTTTGGCAGTTCGATCGGTGCGGTGGGCGATACGTGTGGAAAATTCATGATTTTTCGCCAGCACTCAGTCGACCAGCCAACTTTCGTCTGCAGGCGATAGCGTTGACCGATTCTTCAATAACGATATCGAATTTCAGAAATAATATTCTCGACATTTAAAAACAAGAAAGACTACATTCGTTTTATCCGGAATTTTGACATTTTGAGAAATACATTCTATATAATTTTGCATGTATTATCACAGCACATTGTGATATCAATATAATATAAACAACATTAAAATAAAAAATTTTGTAGCTCCAAGAATAAATAAGATATAAATTGTTTATATGAGCCTCTGTGGTTGTTAGTATATGTATAAACAATATATTATAAGATGATGTACGACATAATTCGCAAACAATTGGAATATACTTATTAACAAAGTTAACTGCCAATGTTTCGATTTTGAGTTCTCTTCAGTACAAAAGTCAAATACAAACTACTTATGTAGTACTTGACTTCCGCACAGAAGAGGACTCAAGTCTAGAATCGAAATATTTGCAGTTAATTTCGTTGGTAAGCACATTTCAATTGTTGCAAATTATATCTTATCGTCTTATGAATATATTATTTATGCATGAAAAACTGCGAAAGCTTATCCTATAGGTAATTTATCTTTTAATAAAATACATTACCTGCATATATTTTTTTCATGTACATTATTAGCACAGAATTTACAATATATTTTATCTTTGAAACTATATATATATATATATATATATATATATATATATATACACATACATACAATATATATTATGTGTAATAAAAATAAATTATTTTTTCATTCAATTTCATGCAAAAATAATGGATTTCTTTTTACTACACCTAATATTAAAATAAAAATTTTAAATCTACAAGAACTCGATGTCAACGAAAAATTTAGCCAATGTCGTTTCAGCATTGTGCACAGTAAAAAATTACAACTATCCGATAATGATACAGAATGCATTCAGTTTTTCAAGAATAATGTGACTTTCGGCGACTAGCGACCGTTTGTTAAAAATGCTGACAGGCAGCAGATCGCAATGAAGCACGAAGAAATTTGAGAATAGAGAACTGCACTCGCTAGAAAAGCGGAAATTGGTGAAACCCGGGCGGACTGTCGGCAATCTGAGAAGTTATTACTGGGTGGGACAAATTGCACTTCCGAGCAAACAAAAATAAGAGGATATTAAACCGGATGAATGGAAATGGGACTCTACGTCTACGTAATGATGAAAGATGCGCGCCAACTTAATCGTTACTTATAATGACATAAATAGGAGGGTTATATTAAATGACACACGCCAGACGGGGAAGTTGACATTTTATTCATGAATGCACGTCGCTTCGCTTCAATTACGAGAGTTTGTAATTATCTAAAGTAGTCCCGCGACAGCCAATTACCATATATGCGTATACGTCTAAGTTTAATTCTGATTAGCTAAATGTATCTTTTTGCATGATACAGATTGTAAATTTGAATATAATTAGTTATTTCCACTTACTTCATATTTCGTAATTTCGAACATTATACAAGTAATATACAGTCAAAAAAGTTTTATTCACAAATATACACTTTACTAGTAGAATTATGTAGGGTCCATCAAAATAATTACAATATGTAGAAGCTTGAATGTTGCAAAAAGTTAACATTGCAGCAACCAATTTAAGCATCCTACATAATTATTTGATATATTATTTGATGATACGAACAAAATTATTTCCAATCTGTATATTGAATTAAATTTTTAGATAAGTACTTCAAAATCATTCTTTCCGTGTATTAAATTCTACAACATAAAATAAGCATTTCACAAGTTCAATACGTGATAATTGATAATGTCCATAAGCAACGGATGTATTTCGATGCAAAATGAACATGTAAATGCAAAATTCATGACAAATCAGTCATCTTATTTTGATATTTCATCGATTCATTTAATTCATGTTTTCGATATTGAGTGAATGCTAATGACCGTGCATGGACAAATGTAATCGTACTTGTGCGACTGATGAATAAATGCATCAGCATATGATATCAAAAAGACACAATGTAATATATAATCTCTTCTAAAATCTGGTTGACAGAGCTGCGGGATATGTTAAAAAAATGGGGTCAGAGAGAGAGAAAAAGAGACAGATGGAGCGCAAAGCTGTATCGAGCGTGTGTGTACATATTGTGGCGTGAAAGCACACAACAGTACGGCCAAATGAAAATGTAGCGGCGACTGGCTGCGCAGCCAGTCGCATGTCAAATCCCGAGAAAATATCGTAATTGCGTGAAAGCAGGGAAACGTATAACTTCATCATTGAGCCCGAATAAAGCGAAACGCTCCGTGGTCTGCCATGTGCGACAATGGCAAAACGAGAAAAAAAAGTACGAGAAGATACCGTATAGAATTATGGTTTTACTGCTCTGGAGACGAGACAAAAATCCTTGGGGACGAAGAAAACTAGAGAAAATGACACGATGTAGTCATAAAACGTAAGTACTCGATTTCCGTGTGTTCATGCGACGAAGTCGTCCAGATATTTTTACAGCCTGACTTATAGTGAACATCGCGCTGAAATAAAATGCTTAATTATAAATGTAAAAGATAAGTTGGTTACCAGCTGGCGAATAGCAAAATCGGATGTGTGAAAAAGAGCTCCTAAGTAAAGTATTACACGTCGCGGTTTACTGGCATTATATATAGTTTCTCTAGATATACCATACGTAATAAAATTGCGATCAACGCATCTTTTCATAGGCAATTATAAAAGGAAATTCTTCAGAAATATTTTGAGAAATTATTACTATTCACTTTTTTCATATGTAATTCATTTTCAAGTCATCATGATTAACCAAAATAAAAATAAATACATAAAAAACATAGTTTTGAAATATCAAAAATTTAGCTAAATATACATTTGAAAATAATTTTGTTGAACATCAAAATAATTATGTAAAATGCCCAAATTGATTGCTATAATGTAAAACTTTTTGCAACATTCATCATATGCTTGAGATACTTACGTATTAATAGCCCAAAATTATTTGCGGAATAAGAGCTAAATTTTTAAATATTTTTCATTGTTCTTTTCATGTAGATTTTCATTTCATAATATAGTTATTTTTCACAGAAATTAAAAAAGATGCACACGTAAGCAAAAAATTGTCCGCACAACGTTGTTTGTTTGTAATAACATTTATATGTAACAGACCATTACACATGCAACATACTGATAACGAGATAGTCCGGAAGGGAATTTGATATTCGATCAATACAGTTTACCCTATGTCAACTATTGACTTTATCGACGACAGTAGGTAAAGCAACAGCAATAGAACATAGGTTTCAAAAATAAATAAACTAATTGTTGCAAAAAAAATAAAGTTAAAATTTAAATATAATTAAATACGTACGTATTCTCAAATTTCTGAAGAACTTACTCTAACTAGAATAAAATAATAAAATAATAATAATAAATTATAACATTTATAAAACATTGTTGTCATACTAAAAGTATGAGATGTCTTTATTATAATTAGAAAATATTATCTATCAGTTATCTATCTGAAATTATCTCAAGTAATCCGATATTATATATCTGAAGTTACAGAAATAATAGGTAGGTAATGCATGAGTGTGTTCCAAAAGTAAATTAACCGCGACTATCGGTATAACCAGAAAATAGTCATGTAAATCAGGTAACAATTTATCTTGCATTTTCTCGTATAAACATATTCCAGAATAACACGTGCAGTCGGGATATTCAAATATTGGAATATGAAAGCGTCGATTCATGCAAAACGATCGGAGGGCGCACATAGCGCAAAATCGCAGTTCCGCGCGTCGCATGATTGAACTGGCGATCTCGATAAGACCACGAACACTGAATTAAACACGCCGCCGGTAATTCAGCGTAAATTCGTCGAATGCAAAAACGTAAACGGGAAACGTGAATGTAGAGAAGGCACACATTTCACTGTCCGTACGCTGTAATCTGCCGCGGTCTGACTGTTTAGCGAATGAGCCTTAATGAGTACCGCTGTTGCGTAGGCGCTTGAAAAATGCATATGCTCTCTCTCTCTCATTTTTCTCTTTCTGTTTCTCTCTTCGCCGCTCATCTTCTAACGTGATATCGTGGCGCCGTGAACGTCATTTTTCCGGCGCATAAACTCACATACGTGGGCTACTGTTCGTCGTAAAACGGGCCGAACGAGCGACGACCCATCAACGGCTAGTTCAATGATATTCCACGAAGAATTCTCTCTCGTCTATGAACTATTAATGCGAGCATCATGATGCCAGCTATTAACTGGTGATGTATCGACTGCTCGATAATGCGCTAGTATTGCTATGAAAAATAGCTCGAGCGTCGCCGAAGGGACGCCGCTCGCCGGAAGTCGCTCGATCAACGCGGCGCGGTGCAGTAGAGAGGAAGACGAGCGTGCGCCATAACTGTGTATTGTGTATCCGTTTAGAAATGCGCGCGATGCACGGGCTTTGTAGTTTCTTGAATTTCGGTTTACTCGAGCGAACATAATGTACACAAGGAAAATAGAAACGCTCTCGGCTACACGTCGCTTCATTCTTGTACTCGCTAGAGCGCGATTCTCGTTACAGTCTCGTGACAATCGAGTATGAGACGATTGCTCTATGTGTGTCACTCGACATGAAATAAAATCTCGATTCGATTTCACTCGATTCTGTGTCGACGAAAAGTCACAGTCTGTAAAGCTCGAAGAGAGCCTGCGAAAACGACTTACGAAAAGCTTTCAAACCTGTTGGACATTATTATCTATGCCACGTACATGAGATTTTTATGTTACAGAAGAATACGATGAAAAAATTGATGAAGCGTAATGCACGTAGCGTATTATATCAAAGATTCCTTTTATGTGCGATTACAAGCAAGATATAATTTCTGTTCGGGAAGTGATGGTTGTATTATACAAATTGATATTAAATACGCATTCATATACTACACATACAAATGATACGCTTTTCTTGCGGAGATACAGAAACGGCTATGAAAGGAACAAAAAATAGAATGGTAACATTTCCGTACGAGGTAACTATTCATCATACAAGAAAGGGAATATTATTAGATTGGCAAAAGAAATTGAGTCATTGTACGAGAGCGCGGAATGACGAGACTTTGATCGATGAGTAATATTGCGCGCAATTCACAAAAGACGGATTCCAAGATCATAAATTATAACTCGTTTTCTCGTGCAATTTTTTTAGCGTCTACGGTTGAGGATATAACGTTTGCATGTTGTAAAAAAAAAACGAATTATGAAACGCTATTACATCGAAAAGCATCTTTTCGATTTTTGATGTATATAATTGCCCCTAATAAATCTGTTCAAACAACTAGTCAAGAACGATAATTAATGACTTTACTTCAACAATATGATAAATATATTTCATATTTATATTTTTTTGTTTGAAATTTATGACATACTAAATATATTAATATCTTAACAAAGAGAGAGAAGGAGAGGAAGCTGAGACATACATTAGGATCTAGTCAATGTTCTGCATTCACATCACCATCTTAAACAAACACTTGATTATTACTAGGTAGATACCCACTCCCATAACGCACCCCGAAGCGATGCAGTAGTGCATCCGTCAGGAGTTATGCATATGACGGAAGCCAACATTACAGACTGCAGACATGAGTTGTAGCAATATCTATGCAACAATTTACGCCAGATGTTAATAGAGATAGCGAGAAACAACGCGTCGATACGAGTTCCCGCTATGTTGATGGCTCTATATAGTACGATTTGGACTATTCAGCAAAATCAATTACGATACCAATAGGTTATTAATTACGAGTATTTAATGATTGATGATACTTTTACTAACCACAGAGAGGATTCTGCAGTATTGAGTATACCATTAATAATCCAGTTTTAAGTTAAATGAGCAATTACGTTTTGTAATATATTGTTTTCAGCATTATATATTTATTGTAATTAGTATCGAAGTGTACATTCTATTTGTAAATAACTTTTAAATTATATAAAGCAAACAAACTAAAATTATCCTGATATTATATGCATAATCCATTTTATAATAATCAGTGAGAATTGCTTCAATCTTTTTCTAAGTCCACATCCGCGCTATATTTAATTAAGCAACATCACGTACACCATATTTATTATACAGTATACATTAATGTTTGATATATACACACACACACACACACACACACACACACACACACACATCATTGCATCCTATAATATATTATAAAATAATAAAGGAAAAATTTCTCCAGTTCGATTGTCATCATAAAAGCATTTCGCCATTGGAAATGTAAAAAGTACGAACTTGGGACTCGCAGAAATTACCTTTTAATGCCTTTATGATTTCGCGTTGCGATATGAACAAGAGGGCGAGAGGGCGAAAACGGAGAGCTATCCCATCGCGGTACTCAAGTCTACGATTACAATTCCGGGGCGAAACGGAGAACGACACCCCTTCCCCGGGTCTTCGCGACTTCGTTTCGCCGGTGCCCGCTTTTAAACTACTACGAAACTATTGTGTTTTCTTATGATCGGCCGACGCTCGATTCAGTCGTCTCGACTCTCCCGCTCGCCTTCCTTCTGCATTACCAGGGATAACTTCCGCACGTACACGACGACGCAACTTTGTTTGTCTGTGAGTTGGCTGTGGATAGTGCAAGCAGTTCCGAAATGCAAGGTGGAAGACGGAACTCGGCTCGATGCGAAGCCAGGGTCCTTGGCATCATCGGATGCGCGTTCTCCCGGTGCACCGGGCGCCGCCGACCCCGGGCATTTTTCACCGTTTTTCTACCTCTGACCTCCGCCGTTTGTCCTCTTAATTGAGTTTTTTTCGTTCGCATCGAGACGCCAGCCGCGCGTTACGCTACGTGCAGAAATCGAGCGTCGGATACGACGTAGCGAAACGGCGGGCGCGCCACGAAGAAAAGAGCCCCGGCAGTAAATTATCGCGCTCCTAATCTCAAGTATATTCTGGTGTACCGGTTTATCCAGCCGAGTGATGTAACGTTCTTCAGTTTCGCCGGCTAACAAACGGTCTTGTATAGAGTGCGCGTTGTTATTCGTGTAAGTGTGTCTGTGTACGGGCGTGGGCGCCATCGCGAGCATTTGGACATTTTTATCGGTGCGCCATATATATTGTAACTAGCACTCGGAATTTCTCGCTGCACTTCCGATTTTCGAGGAAAAATCTCTATTGTTTTCTTTTTACTTTATTTTCTCGCTCCTTCAAGTGGCCGGTTGGTTCGAATTTTCTCGCGGAATCTATAACAATTTCTATATAGCTAAGAAGACATTGACTCTAATACGTAGGACGAATATAACGATAAATTTTAGTGATGTATAAAACAAATAATTTCGTAAATTTTTATCAATAATAAATTAAATAAAATTATGAAAATAGTGAAAATGTATTAAAGCAAATAAACAATCACACAATTTAAGCTACTTTCGTATACTTAAATAACGTCTGATAAAAAACTGTAAGAGTAACCTTACGGTTTTTTTATTTTTTTTAAATGTTGCATCGCAACAGACAGTTCTCTCATCCAATCGAAGCAATTTTCGTTCTCACATCACTCGTTTAGATTGACATTGCTGTAACCGCTCACGAAGATTCGTGGATTCGCGAGGTCCTCGAGGTATCCTTATCCTGATATCGGCAGAACGCTCGCAAAAATCCTCGTAAACGGCAGATACATCACCGAGCTAGACAGCTGTTTTTCTTCAGGCCTTACTGGAAAGAACAGCTATCCAATAAAAAACTTGAAAGTTTCGCGATTAGACGCTCGAGCTAAGCGAGGAACCGAAAGTCCGGATTGCTCGATATAATAAGTTTGATTAAGTATCGGCAAATGGAAGTACCTAGCCGTTCATCAACAAAAGAGAACCGTATGATGGTACTGTGACGAGGATGAAGACGAAGATGAAGATGAAGACGAAGGCGACGATAACGACAATGAAGAGGACGACGATGGTGACTATCGCGACAAGGACCAAGCTGGCGGCTGAGGTGATCCTTTATTAACGGTGACATAGGGTTATCGACGTCTTTCTAAGAGGTTTCTTGCCGCATCGATTCACCGAGTTTCCGGATGTTGTCGAGGAGGCACGATAATACTCCAATTGTCTCTGACAAGGGCGATGATGGAATTTTCTCGGAAGAGAGAAAGAACGGGCAGACGATGCACTCGAGTTTGCGTATGTGTGTGAGTATGTTCATAGAGGAAGACATTACATAATGCGGAGTTTTAGGAAGTTTCTGGCGCTTACGAGTCCAGGACCGATATTGTGTCAGGCCTTTTGTGGACGACAAAAAGACAAGTGAGCTCTTCATGGACGAGAATCAGTAATTTCGGCGGCGGTTAGCGAGCAATTGTGGGAAACTATATCGCATTGCGGTAACGAACCTGATCGAATCGTTTGCGGTTTTATCGTGCCAAGAGAGCCTACGCTGTAATAGTAATAGAAAGTACGATGTAACGCCAAATGGAATGTAATATGAAACATGAAATCGGAGCTTCGGTCGTTCGTTATATCATTGCTATAACCGTTCTGGTGGTTTCCGTGATATACACGCGTATTAATGAATAGTGTCACGGTATGCATACGTCAAGATTAAATTTTAAATTGCTTTAAAAGTACATTTTAACAATTATTGCGTGCTTTGTGGTAGAGAAAAACTGGCAAACTTTTCAAACATTATGACATTTATTTTTATGCTATTGTTGTCTGTTACGTACATTTGCTCTGACATCTACACTCTAAAAAAATACGGGTGTAGATTTAACACCATGCGGTGTCTGTGTCATTCTCTATGTTGATGTTAATATTAACGTCAATGTATAAATTTAAAATTCCTGGTATATATATTAACATCATCAATTTAAAACTCGTGATATTAAATCCACTATTTTTTAAAGTGTATACATGTAATTTATTTATCAATATATAAACATATTAAAAAGAATAAAAATAATTTAATACACAACAGATAATATATAGTTACAAATAAGGTATAGAGAAGCACATAAAATGCATAAGCATAGCATAGTATTACAGACCATCTGGACCAAAGAGCATAAAGTTGCCATATTGATTTACATAATGTACTCGTTGGTCCAAACAGTATTATATATCTCTAGTTGTACTAGGCTTATATGTTTTGTATGCTAGCCCTAATAGAATATCTTCAAATCAATATAATATTGTATTTGTAAATCTCCTAATGATTTCATGTAGTAGTATCATTTATATGCACAAAGAAATGAAATTTTCAAGCAAAATATTTGAATAATTAACTATAAATAACCGCAATAACTATTAAAAATTACTGATATAATTACTCAATATCCCTTACATCGTGGTTAGTTTGGGTTCGATAATGGCAACGGAAAATATCACTATGGCTATGTGAAGTAACTTGATCTCTTGCCAGCATAATGTACTTTGGGAACGAGAAATAGAAACCGCAAGGCATTTTGATCATATTCTCCCTTATTCCCCCTCACTTCCCTAAACGAATTTATTATGCGAGAGAATAATGATATATTTGTAAAGAATGCAACATACCGAATATTTGGCAATACAGACTGTATAAAACGTCATTTATATTAGCTACATTAGCTTGTCATCTAGTCTCACACTTAACAATAAAAATAGAAGAGAGTTGTGTTAACAGAGTATACATGTTCGTTAGATACAGAATACTATATATTCACCACAGAGAACCATATTTCTTTTATTGTAGTGCATTTGCGCGCACTTATCATTCAATTATTTTATATTCTTGAAGATTTTCAATTTTTCTTCAGAT
>Ga0157363_1007214_pt1 | contig 10516 bp, 8 predicted proteins | sample AttsexASBM1_FD_111477 | JGI IMG/M metagenome (GOLD analysis project Ga0157363, IMG submission 111477) | Fungus gardens microbial communities from leaf cutter ant in Ribeirão Preto, State of São Paulo, Brazil - Atta sexdens ASBM1 | ecosystem: Host-associated > Fungi > Mycelium > Unclassified ...
GCCATTATAACCTCTAAAATTTTAATTGGGGTTGAGCCTCCATGTACCCCATACCACCGACCTTTGCAGGCACCCCGGAGTATGTGTCGGTACATGTGTGTTTTGGTTTGACCTTCACAGTAATTGCGAAAATCACCTTTCACATAATGAGTGTAAGCGATGCCCTATCTTTCAAGATGAGAGATAAAGAATCATCGGCGCGCTTTATACCATAAAATAGACCTTGGTGCTATATTTTGTTCACTTTTTACAGGCTTTAAGGGAGCATTACTGCGGGGATATTGGCAGCACGGGTGCAGCCTGTGTTAATCTATATCGCAATTATTAGGTTATCGCCAGCGCAGTGTCCTCTGGCTACTAGGGAAATGAAATTTATGGCTATCTCAATTAAAACACCTGAAGAAATCGAAAAAATGCGCGTGGCAGGCCGCCTCGCCGCTGAAGTGCTGGAAATGATTGGTGCATACGTTAAACCCGGAATTTCCACTGGTGAGCTGGACCGAATCTGCGCCACGTATATTACCGAACAACAGCAAGCTGTCTCAGCATGCTTGGGTTACCACGGTTTCCCAAAATCGGTTTGTATCTCAATCAATGAGGTCGTTTGCCATGGTATTCCTAGCGATGAGCGCTTGTTGAAAGAAGGCGATATCGTCAATATCGACGTGACCGTCATCAAAGATGAATACCACGGTGATACTTCAATGATGTTTATCGTGGGTAAACCCACTATTTTAGGTGAGCGCCTCTGCAAGATCACTCAAGAGAGTTTATATCTGGCCTTACGCTTAGTGAAACCGGGTATTCGCTTACGTACTCTGGGTAAAGAAATCCAGAAGTTTGTTGAAGCTCAGAACTTCTCCGTGGTGCGCGAATATTGTGGTCACGGGATTGGTAAAGGTTTCCATGAAGAACCACAAGTATTACATTACGATGCCGATGATCAAGGTGTCGTGCTACAAGCAGGGATGACTTTCACTATCGAACCGATGGTTAATGCTGGTGACTATCGCATTCGCAGCATGAAAGACGGTTGGACAGTAAAAACTAAAGATCGAAGCTTGTCTGCACAATACGAGCATACTATTGTGGTCACAGATACTGGCTGTGAGATTCTAACGCTTCGTAAAGATGAAACCATACCTGCGGTATTAGTCAACTAAGTAAGATCTTACTGAATTAATCATAAAGCCGGCAAAGAGTCGGCTTTTTTTATGATGAGAATAAGTGAATGAGCGTGCCTGTTCCTCAAGCTTTGACTGCATTAATCCAGGTTCCGGAAAGTTGGCATGATGACCAATTACAACGTGAGAGTATAAAAGCCGCTCTTGACTGCTTTCAGCAACTCTCAGCTGAAGCTTTTGATCAAGGTGTAGCCGTTGACGAGCTTATCGTTGCACGCAGTGATTTTATCGATCATCTTTTACAGCGACTCTGGAAATTTTATCAATTAAGCGACGCTTCAGAACTCGCCTTAGTGGCTGTCGGAGGCTACGGTCGTCAAGAATTACTTCCGCTTTCTGACATCGATTTATTAATCATTAGCCGTCAGCCCCTCACCGCTTATCAAGCACAGCAGGTAAGCGAACTTATCACCCTCCTTTGGGACGTAAAACTAGAAGTCGGACAAAGCGTTCGTACTCTGGATGAGTGCCTAACCGAGGGACTGGCAGATTTAACCATTGCGACTAATTTAATCGAATCAAGAATGTTAATCGGCGATGTCTCGCTATTTCTTGAACTGCAAAAAAATATTTTTAGCGAAGAGTTCTGGCCCTCAGTTCACTTTTTCTCAGCAAAAATTAAAGAGCAAACTGAACGCCACCTTCGTTACCACGGTACGAGTTATAATCTAGAGCCGGATATCAAAAGCAGCCCGGGAGGGCTACGCGATATTCATATGTTGCAATGGGTTGCCCACCGTCACTTCGGTGCAACCTCACTAGACAATATGGTGCAATTCGGCTTTTTGACTGCTGAAGAACGAGACGAACTCAAAAAGTGCCAATCTTTTCTTTGGCGATTACGTTTTGCTTTGCATCAAACGTTAACGCGCTATGACAACAGACTGTTATTCGACCGGCAGCTCTCTGTTGCAACACGCCTTAATTATCTCGGCGAGGGCAATATTCCTGTCGAAAAGATGATGAAGGATTATTATCGTGTGACGCGCCGTATCCGCGAACTCAACACGATGTTATTACAACTCTTTGATGAAGCGATACTCACCCTCCCGACCACAGAACGTCCTTGCCCTATCGATGACCTATTTCGACTAAGGGGAGATCTGATTGAATTACGGGATAGCCAGAGCTTTACTCAATCACCCGAAACAATCTTAAAAATGTTTCTGGTAATGGTTCGCCATCCAGAAATCACCGGCATCTATTCAGCAACTCTGCGTCAACTGCGCCTAGCCCTGCAGCAACTGAAAGCACCGCTGTGCGATATTGCCGCCGCCAGACCTCTATTTCTCGAAATTTTAGCAAGCAGCGGCGCAGTGAGCCGAGCGTTAATGCCGATGCACCACCATGGCGTTCTAGCCGCTTATTTGCCGCAATGGGAGTCGATAGTCGGTCAGATGCAATTCGATCTGTTCCATGCTTACACCGTCGACGAACACACCATGCGGGTGCTACAAAAGCTCGAAAGCTTTGGCAGAGAAGATGTCCGACCTCAACACCCGCTATGCGTAGAAATTTGGCAACGTTCCCCTAATCACCTAATTTTAATTGTTGCCGCTATTTTTCACGATATTGCAAAAGGCCGCGGAGGCGATCACAGTTTGCTTGGTGCAGAAGATGTTTACGCTTTTGCCAAGCTACATCAACTCAACTCTCGCGACAGTGAACTGATTGCTTGGCTGGTCGAACATCATCTTTTGATGTCAGTGACTGCGCAACGTCGAGATATTCAAGATCCAGAAGTCATTCGCCAGTTTGCTGAAGTAATGGTGAATGAGCGCCAACTAAAGTTCTTAACCTGCCTCACTGTGGCTGATATTTGTGCGACCAATGAGAGCTTGTGGAACAGTTGGAAACAGAGCTTATTACGTGAGCTCTTCTTTGCTACCGAGAAACAGCTGCGTCGTGGTAAAGATAAGCGCCCGGATCTGCGCTCGCGTGTCAGACATAATCGACAACAAGCTTTAGCACTATTGCGCATGAACGACGTTGATGAAAATCGCCTATTCCATTTATGGAATCGCTGTCGAGCTGATTATTTCTTACGCCACACTCCAACACAGTTAGCTTGGCATGCGCGGCACTTGCTCAAACATACGCTATCTGAGCCCTTAGTGTTAATCAGCCCCCAATCAGCCCGAGGCGGGACAGAAATATTTATTTGGAGTCCAGACCGAGCCTATTTATTCGCCACCGTTGCCGGAGAATTAGATCGCCGCAATTTAAGCGTTCACGACGCCCAAATTTTTACTAACCGTGATGGCATGGCGATGGATACGTTTATTGTCCTTGAACCGGAGGGCACTCCGTTAGCGCCAGACCGTCATGCCTCAATTATCCAAGGTCTGACACAATCCTTACAGCAAGAGAAATGGGTTATACCGAAAACGAGACGGTCCTCGTCACGATTACGTCACTTTACCGTTGAAACGCGAGTTCACTATTTGCCGGGACATACCGACCGTCGAACATATTTGGAGCTTGTTGCCTTAGATCAACCCGGATTACTCGCACAGATTGGTGCGATCTTTGCAGAGCTTGATATCTCCCTTCATGGAGCGCGTATTAGTACAATTGGTGAGCGCGTTGAAGATTTATTTATTCTTGCAGACAATGAGCGCCGTGGATTGAGTAAAAAAATGCGCGAGCAATTGCGTCAAAGGTTGACAGAGACCCTCAATCCAACCGATAAAATGTAGTTCAAGGAAGATCGTAATGGGTAAAACATTATGCTTTACCCTCACACAGGTAGTTAAGTTTTATTTACTGCTTACTTAGACAATGAGAATTTTGGGAAATTATGATGCAACAGTTAGAAAAAATCATCGAAGCTGCCTTTGAACGCCGTGCAGAAATCACGCCTAACAACGTTGATAGCGAAACGCGTGATGCCGTGAATCAAATTATTCAGTTGATCGATAAGGGTGAAGTACGTGTCGCTGAGAAAATTGACGGCGAGTGGGTAACACATCAATGGCTGAAAAAGGCAGTGCTTCTTTCGTTTCGCATCAATGATAACCAAGTGATGGACGGCGCTGAAACCCGCTATTTCGATAAAGTCCCTTTAAAATTCGCTGACTACGATGACGCGCGTTTCCGTCAAGAAGGCTTACGTGTCGTTCCACCTGCTGCCGTGCGTCAAGGGGCTTATATAGCTCGCAACACAGTATTAATGCCTTCTTATGTCAATATCGGTGCTTATGTTGATGAAGGAACAATGGTCGATACTTGGGTAACAGTGGGTTCTTGTGCACAAATCGGTAAAAATGTTCACCTTTCAGGTGGCGTTGGCATTGGCGGAGTATTAGAGCCGTTACAAGCAAATCCAACCATTATCGAAGACAACTGCTTTATCGGTGCACGTTCTGAAATCGTAGAAGGTGTTATCGTCGAAGAAGGCTCTGTTATTTCCATGGGCGTTTATATTAGCCAAAGCACACGTATTTATGATCGTGAAACCGGTGAAGTCTTCTTCGGCCGTGTTCCAGCAGGCTCAGTAGTCGTTTCAGGAAGTATGCCAGCAAAAGATGGCAGTCACAGTCTTTACTGTGCCGTTATCGTGAAGAAAGTCGATGCTAAAACACGCGCCAAAGTCGGTGTGAACGAATTACTTCGTAGCATTGATGATTAATTGATCCACTCGCTTCTTGTCTACGATGTGATTGGTTTTGGACAAAGGTGAACTCAAGAGGTTAACAACTATGTTTGATAATTTAAAAAGCTTAGGGATCACCCATCCTGAAGAAATTGATCGCTATAATCTTCGTCAAGAAGCGCATCACGATATTTTAAAGATCTACTTTAGAAAGGATAAAGGCGAATTTTTCGCGAAAAGCGTTAAGTTTAAATATCCTCGTCAAGGTGAGTCGGCTGATCATTTATCGGTAAATGACACTCAAAAAATTAATCCAAATCTCTCTTATGTGATTGAGGAACTGGATCAGTTATGCCAACAAAATCCGTTAGAGGTCGATTTGAAGAATAAAATTCTTGAAGATCTCCGTCACCTAGAGGCGGTAGTCTCGAACAAGATCGCTGAGATCGAAGCTGATCTCGACCGGCTTACTCGCTTTAAATAATCGTAGATAAAAAAAATCCCGCTTAATGCGGGATTTTTTTATGTGATAATTAACTGCTCCGGTCTACACCTTCATCGCTATCGTAACTATCACCACATCTCAACTATTTAGAGACCAACAACGTTTGCAGCAGAAGGTCCTTTCGCGCCATTCTCTATGGAGAATTCGACTTTTTGGCCTTCGTCTAATGTTTTAAAATCGTTGCTTTGGATTGCAGAGAAGTGAACAAACACGTCTTTGCTTCCGTCTGCAGGAGAGATAAAACCAAAACCTTTACCTGCATCAAACCACTTTACTAAACCAGTCATTTTAGTAGACATCGTTAAATCCTTACTTATCGATCCGCTCAGTATGGCGAATCTGATCTGCTATACAGTAAATAGCTTATGGTCACTTTAAAAGGAGGCTCATGAGAAAGGATATCGATGGATAACGCTTGAAATGAAGACTGCTTTACTAAATTTGCTTGCATAAGGTCTGTACTACAAACCGATGCCTCTATAATAGACATACTTTTTTTACTTGCACAACTATTTTATCAACTAAATTTTATAGGCGACCAAAACATAGCCCACTGTGGGTAAGTGGGCTATGACTTCACAGCACTGTATTTATTGAGCGAGGAGGTATAATACGTCGTTACCACGCTTGATATTTAACGCCAATACCGCAGGTTTTGTATCAAGCACCTTACGTAGTTCACCAAGGTTAGCAATAGCTTGCTGATTGACACCTAAGATTACATCACCTTTACGTAAACCAATGCGTGCGGCAGTCGAACCGACTTTAACCGCGTCGACATGTACGCCTTTTTGTCCATCGCTAGCCGAATTACTCAACTCTGCCCCTTCAATTCCGGCATAAATCGTTGCTGAGGAGACGTTGTCTTGGCGGCTCTGTTGTAGCTCAAGGGTCACGTTGATCGGTTTACCCTCGCGAATGATACCGAGCGATAATTTGGTTCCGACCGGTAGTGATCCGACTTCCGCACGTAAGGCTGCAAAGCTATTCAGCGGTTTACCGTTCATCGAGACGATCACATCACCCGGTTTTAACCCTGCTTTTTCAGCGGAGGAATTAGGTAACACTTGGCTGATAAATCCGCCACGTTGGGCATTCACATGAATAGCTTTCGCCAATTCAGAATTTAGCTCTGTCCCCATGATCCCTAATTCGCCACGCTTAACCTGACCATACTCAATCATCTGAGCCGTAAGGTTTTTTACCATATTGCTTGGGATAGCAAAGCCAATACCAATATTACCGCCGTCTGGTGCGAGAATCGCCGTATTAATACCAATCAGCTCACCATTAAGGTTAACTAGTGCTCCACCTGAGTTTCCTCGGTTGATTGCCGCATCGGTTTGGATAAAGTTCTCGTAATTATCAACATTCAGACCACTACGGCCGAGTGCCGAGACGATCCCTGAGGTGACAGTCTCGCCTAAACCATAGGGGTTACCGATCGCGACGGTATAATCGCCAACTTGTAGATTATCAGAGTCTGCCATCTTAATAGCAGTCAAATTGCTCGGGTCTTTAAGCTGGATTAAGGCAATATCGGAACGGGGATCTTTACCTATCACTTTGGCATCAAAGCGACGCCCATCGCTCAGTTGAACGGTAATTTTCGAAGCATTATCGACCACATGATTGTTGGTGACCACATAGCCTTTTTGCGCATTAATGACCACCCCTGAACCTAAAGCACGAAACTTCTCTTGCTGGCCACCCTGCCCTTGATTCGGCGTTTGGCAAAGCGGTGAATTCATGAAAGGTGAACCTTGCTGGCAAAAAGGAGTCATGTCGCCGAAAAACTGCTGAAATTGCTGGTTAGCTTGATTTTTTACGGTAGTCGACCCTTCAACACTGATGCTCACCACGGAAGGCATAATTTTCTGCAGCATCGGCGCGAGACTAGGCAGTTGTTGGCTATCGGCCGATGCAGTTTGTGCCGCACTGACACTGACTGATCCCAATGCTAAACTCAAACTAAGTGCAACCATACTGAGTGACAAAATATTCTTTTTCATAGTCGGATTCTCTTATTTTTACTTTCCTGCATCATTGCTGTGATGATTCTCATAAGAATGAATGTATACCAATTAGTTCCTTCTTAACTCCCTGTAAAAACGTAAAAATATATTTGAACGCTTGACACTTTCTAAACGAAATCGACGGCCATTAAACGGCGATATTCTTCCCAAGCATAAAGATCTGTCATGCCACTGACATAATCTTGAATCAAACGGTATCGGTAATAGCGCTCCCACAGCATCAAGGTTGAATGGGGCAGGTGTTGGCACTGCTGTAAATGGTGGCAATACGCTTTGCAATGTTTGTCCGATAAGCGATGAAAAAGTCGGGTTTCAATCGGATAGCCGGGCAATTCATCTTCAGTTATCAATCGCTGAAAGTTTTCATAAGAAAGCATCATCATCGGTTGATAAATATCCAACAGCCCTCTAATCACCCGGTACCCTTGTAGCTCTAATTGTTCCACTTCCGAATGCCGAAAAACGTATTTACGCGCCACCTTCTTAAATACTGCCAACAACCGCCCAGCATCACCTTCGTCTTCCAATAGGGCATGATTGAAGTTTCCTGTAAAGATGGCAGGTAAATGCTCGATAAAACGCTGTACGGCATGTTTGACCAGCTCGCGCTGTACATGCACACGAAGGGACATAAAAAATTGGTCACCTTTACTTCGCCGTTTCTTCGTTTTCGCCTCTAACCAGGCTTCCTCTACTGTGCGAGAAAATAAGTCATTATGCTGTATAGCACCCCATTCTGTGGCTAAATAGCCATAAAGTGCATCGACATTGAAAATAGCTTTCTCCACGGCATCATCTAAATCGGCGATACAATAAGAAATATCGTCAGCGGCTTCCATAATGTAAGTCAAAGGAAAGCGATGAAACTCAGCGAGTTGCGTTTCTTGCCTAAGTTTCTGAATATAAGGTTCTTCCGACAGGTAAAAACCCGGTTTCTTCATCAATGTTGAATAGGCTTCAGGCTTTTCACCTTGCCACCAAGCCGGGGCGGTGTACTTCATAATACAGGCCACCTGGGCATAGCTAAGATTAAGCTGTAAAATAGTGTGCACTAAGCGAATACCTTGTGCATTGCCCTCAAAATGACTGAGATCGGTACGGATTTTGGCAATTAACGAGGTAAGATGGGGTTCCTCATTATCAAAACCCGGAATACCTACCGCTAAATGTTCTTGAAACCAATCTTTCAGAGCCGCTTCACCGAAGTGCCCAAAAGGCGGGTTACCCACATCGTGCAGCAAGCAAGCCATTTCAACTAAACTTTCAAAACTGCGGGCGAAATTCTCAAGGCCAAACTGCTCAAGTTTAGATTGCCGCTGTAATTTTGATAAAATTTCACGAGCGATATAGCGCCCTGCCTGCTGAACTTCAAGTGAGTGCGTCAACCGCGAGCGAACAGAGGCGTTACGTTCTAGGGGAAAAACTTGGGTTTTTTGTTGCAAACGACGTAGTGCCGCGGAGTGGATAATCCGTCCGCGATCGCTTTCAAATACTCGGCTGATCTGTTCTTCTGTCTCTGGAGTACGGCCGTTATTAAAAGGTCTTTTAACGCTAATCTTATCTTTAAAATTAATCCTCACCCTCTCCTCCCCTTAGACAACATTAATTCCTTCTAACACCGTGATAGACTATGCTATCTCACATAATTGAATCCACCGTTTTAGTAGGATATACCATGAAAATAGGCATTATCGGGGCGATGGAGCAAGAAGTTACATTGCTCCGCGAAAAAATCGAACAGCGTCAAACGATTAGTCTGGCCGGATGTGAGATCTATACGGGAACGCTTCATGGCGTCGACGTTGCATTATTGAAATCAGGGATTGGTAAAACCTCCGCCGCATTAGGGACGACATTGTTACTTCAACTCTGCAAACCTGATGTGATCATCAATACTGGCTCAGCAGGCGGCTTAGAGAGTAGCCTTAAAATTGGTGATATTGTGGTATCTAGTGAAGTACGCTATCACGATGCAGACGTCACCGCTTTCGGTTACGAGCCAGGTCAAATGGCTGGCTGTCCCGCGGCTTTTACAGCAGATGAAAATCTTATCTCGACAGTTAAGTCGTGCGCGGCTGACTTAGCGCTACATACTGTCACAGGACTTGTCGTCAGTGGTGATGCGTTCGTTAATGGGGCTGAAACCTTGTCGCGTATTCGCACGACTTTCCCGCAAGCCATTGCGGTTGAAATGGAAGCAACGGCGATAGGCCATGTCTGCCACCAATTTGCGACACCTTTCGTGGTTGTCCGCTCCATTTCCGATGTGGCCGATCAAGCCTCTCATTTAAGTTTTGACGAATTTCTCACGATTGCAGCCCAACAGTCTTCGTTATTGGTTGAAGCCATCGTTAAGAAACTCGGTTAATACCAAAAAAATCCCGCTCACTGCGGGATTTTTTCTACTAAAAAACTTTACGCTAATTCACAAATTAGCCGTAGAAACTCACATTAGTACGACGTTTTTTTAAAGTTAGGAATAACCTTTTTATCAATCAACTGATCGAATAGTTGATAGAAACTCTGCTCAGTCGACTGATAATCCATAAATCCTGCCGAGCGGCTCTTCGTCATATCGGTAAAAGCTTCGAAAGGTCGACCAAGATCTGCATCGGTATGCCACCATGAAGCCAGTTTATTGACGTCTTTCGTTTCCAACTGATACTTCTCCGCGAGTTCCGTCCACAGCTGTTGCGCGTCGGCCTGTTGCATTTTTTCGTCTAATGGCGTTGTACTGCCCGGATAGTCTCCGCATTCCACACCAAAATAGTCTGCAAGTCGTGGCCATAACCATTCCCATCTGAAATGCTCGCCATTAACAATATTAAAGGCTTCATTTTGCGCTTCTACTGCGTCAGTAGACCAGACCAATTGGCGAGCCAAGATCCTCGCATCAGTGACGTCAGAGACTCCCTTCCACTGTTCAGGAGAGCCAGGGAAAACAAAGGGCCAGCCCTGTTCACGGCAGAGTGCCGCGTACACCGCGAGGGTCTGCCCCATATTCATGGCATTACCTTGCGCGGCACCAATCACTGTGTGTGGGCGATGCACGCTCCAGCGATAGCCATAACGTTCAGCCCCGGCAAAGATCTCATCCTCCTGCGCATAGTAAAAATTATCCACAGGTTGGCGTGGTTGCTCTTCTCTAAACGGCGTAATAACAGTTTCCGCTGCGCCGTAAGCCTCGAAAGGTCCC
>Ga0157363_1007215_pt1 | contig 10514 bp, 8 predicted proteins | sample AttsexASBM1_FD_111477 | JGI IMG/M metagenome (GOLD analysis project Ga0157363, IMG submission 111477) | Fungus gardens microbial communities from leaf cutter ant in Ribeirão Preto, State of São Paulo, Brazil - Atta sexdens ASBM1 | ecosystem: Host-associated > Fungi > Mycelium > Unclassified ...
ACCTTTCGACTAATGTTTCACTGGAGATCAACGACTTTTCTGCCGAAAATCCTACTATCCCACGGGAGATCAATTGCCACCATCAAAATTTTTACTGTCATGTAGCGCGTTCTCTAAAAAAAAAGATAAGAAAAAAATCATAAGATCGACTCTCCTTCTTTTTAAGAAAAAAAATCGAAATAAAAAAAGAAATTTTAGTAGTTAGTCGGACATTTTTTTTGTTAACTGAAGAGCCGGAGGTTCGTTAAAAAAGACAAAAATCGGAAAATCAACCGATTAACTCATATCTATATTTTTGAACACAAATATTCATCGATCATCTCCAAAGTCAGATTAATGGGAAAGCAGAACACTGAGGATAAGTGTGAATCGGTATTCGTTCAAAGATAGAAGATGCTCGATGTAATGATTATAGATACGTTCGATCTGATTTACTACGTCTACACGGCTCGATTTACCTCGAAGTCATAACATCGATGTTATGGCCAATCATAGTTATTTCTCTGAAGAATAGAATGACTGTGATTGGCAAGTTTCCTTTTGCCGTGTAAACGTAGTCATTGTTGACTTTGCTTTCCTTTTCTATACTTTCACGCTTATCGACATCGATCGAATGGTTCTCAGTTTTGACCAACGCTCTGAATTCTACAGTTCTGTTGAGATTTCTTTTATTATGTTATCATTCTTGTAGTCGCAACACATATAACGTTTAATATTGCTCGCGAACGTTCGTCATTAGCAACAACGAAGAGACGAGATAGTAATGGATATTAGGCCATATTCGGTATTATTATCATCATGAAACAAGCCTCGGCTTGAACGGGGATCCAGGCAGAATCAGAGATCGAATCTTCCGCACCAATCGCAATACCCATTAACGTGCTGGAATTCAGAGATGATGGCGATGATCGCGGTGATAGTGGTCGTGTTGCGGTTGGCGACGATCAATTGCGCTCTCTCGACGATCCCTGCCGTTCGTATTCTGTCCAAAATCCAAGGCTTCTGCTTCAGATAGGCAAGCAGATACACCAAGAACCGCAGCGGCGACGAATTGCGTATCGCAGCATTAGCTCTGCGAGATATGTGCACTAGTTAGTTTCATGAGTGAGAAAGGCAAGGTAATTGTACGATCGATTTTCTACTCGCGAAGGCGATTACTGTTAGTCAGTGATTGAATTAATGTCTGATTGCTGTCTAGAGTTAAATCGATGTCGCATAATTATAGTTCACTTAAAGATATCAGATTTCCTCGAGAAAGTGCGATCTAATAATATAATAATAAAACACGAACAAAAGTCCTATCGAATTTTCTGTCTACTTTCGAGTCATATATGTTTAATCGCGCGTTATGAAAAATGTGAGAATTTTCATATACAGGAGTTTAAAAAAAAAGCTCGAGGCGCACAACCGAAACTGCAGACGACGTAAATATGACATATTGTAAATAATGCCTGGAAAATATTTTCGTACCGAAGGGGTGACAAGCGGCCAACGACCAGACAGAGAAATTACCAGAGGGTGAGAGTAAATGGAAAATTCGTCGCTCACGTCTCTACCATGATTTTTAATGGAAACATGCGATCGTAAATTTTTAGCAGCGCAACCGTGTTTTCGATAAAAAATCGTATATGAACTGAAATAAGTTAACAGTTTTGACTATTTTATAAATAAAATGTTACATAAATTTATTATAACATAATTTTTAAATAAAATTAATATATCGATTTTCCTTATATAATATCAGTTTTAAAAATGATGAAAATATTTACCATATATTATTCGGTTTTAGTTTGCCATCTTTGCATTTGATTTTTTAAAATGTTGTTGTAAAATTCACAAATTCATGGGATGTGCAAATTCTTTTGAATATTAGACAAATTCCTAACACATTGATTCCTACATCATGTAGATGCGAAAGTATTATAGCACTCGGAGCACTATCTATGAAGAATATTAGAGTCGACTAGTCACCTGCACAAAATGGCTGAGCAACGTTCTAGAAAATCGCGGACATCAATCTTATAGAAATTTACATCTTCTCCCTATAGTTTTACCGCAGCCAACATTATATAAGACGCAAATTGTACCATTTAAGTCACATCTATCTTCTAATAGAATGCTTTTTTTTGATGAATCTTTTATCAATATTGATATTTCATACCGAATTCTTTTCGTCCTTTATGGTATAGTAATATTTGATTTTGTATTTCATTTTTTATTTCACATTTTGCTGCCATCCCACGCACGTTTTAGTTTATTTTATACCGTATTCTCCATATTTTATTTGTATATTTGAGATGCTTTATTGCTCTCTTTTAGCGTCGCTAAAAATCTCGAAGCGTAGTAGGATCGAACGCAATGATAATCCTCGAATCTGCAAATATCCTCGGGAGTTACGCTTTGAAATATCCACACGTGACTCGCCGGCCGCGTGCAAATCGTATTTCTTTTTTGCCGTACGATAACGCCTCATCTGGTGTTATCGGTCCCCGGTGTGTTTATATCGAAAGGATTTCGATAGCACCGAAGGAATTCGCGCTTGCGTTATTTGATTTATCGCGGGCTTCAGAATGGACGAAAACAAGAAGCGCGCCAATATTAATCTGCATCCCTCTGACTGCTCTCGTCCTTCCGAATCACCCTCCGCTCGAATCGCGGGGAGCACCATTGTCACAATCTGCATGTCCGACATCATCTCATCACGAATATTTCCCTATCTTTCTCAGTGATGCATGGTACCAGACATTAATTAGATTTGACATCGACAAAAAATGAAAGTACTTGAAGTAGATTCTGATGAACGATAAGCGGCTACTTTTTTTATGACCTAAAATAAGAAAATCAAGAAATAGGAAAAACTTTTTTCTGTACTCAAAATCAAATTACTAACGATACTCCTAGCTTGTTCACTGAAAATAATCCGCAAACTCAGTCGGTCGGTACCGCAATTATCGTTTCTTCGTATATCGATAACGTTTTACTCCTTGTTTCTCTTATCTTATTTTTATACCTCAACTTATCCGTCCCTCCTCGTACTAACGAGTTCATCGAGGTAAAAAAGGTACCTGTCATTGATAAAGTTCACGAACTAGGTCAAATCGATGTCGATCGGTGATGCTCCTTGTAAGACTCGTCGTCTACGAAATCGGGACTTGGAATTATGTAGTTCGGCGAAATGGAATATCACGCTTGGCTGCCCGAGCATCGACCGTTACTACTTGGAGAGTTCGGACTCATTCGTTCTTCATGCAGCGCTTCCTGCTCTTCTTCGTCTTTATCCGATTTTTCCTTATATTCTGTTCTCCCTTACATCCTTTCTTGCCAATAGCAATCTCTCGATATTCTCTTCCTTGTACGTATTCTCCCCTATTTCCGTTTCCCCATTTCTTCTCTCTGGTTTCTGCTTCCACCCATTTCACCTTCTTCCGTTTTTACCGACTCGTCTGGAGTCTCTCTTTTTCTGAATTAGCCGAGAGAAGTGCTGCTTAATGCATTACTGTCCGTACTCGAAATGTAAGAGTAAAAATATCGCGGAATCTAATCGGCGCCGAGCGTAATGGCTGGTAAAATCAGACGCGAGATAAATGGTTTGATACTTTAATTGACGTGCTTAATAAAATCACTTAATGATCGAGTAATCTCCAATGGTAAACTATATTTTTAAAGTAAAAATGAGATCTGATGAAATACGTCGCACCAGATTCCTCATGGCGTTTAAAAGTTTCCGATGACATCTCGTGGGTGGCGATGAGCATATGTTTCACGGAAAAAAAATCCGTTGACCCATTTATTCCTATCCAGAGTAGATTTAAACGTCGAGTGTTATGCATAAAATTCGCGCGAGAATTTGTGAGCATTATCTCGGTTTTTCTGCTATGCGTTAATCCGTAAAACACATCCGGCGAATCTGCGTTACGATATTACGCGGAAGCTATGGAAACGATTAAACGTCAAAAACTCGCGCGAGGAAGGGAAAAAAGAAAAATATGCGCGACCGGAATTTGCGACCAGGAAATCGATTTTTGCTAGATGTAACATGTAAATGCATCGTTTGAATAAATTCATAGGCTTTATCGTGGCACAGTTCAGTAGAGAGGCTCGGAATGTCGATAAAAATGTATTTTAAATTTAATGATACGGTACCTTGCATCAGCACAAATTAAGCGGATTTCTTTTACGTATATGGAACTGCTGGCTATTATCTCGCAATCCCCAGAGGCAAGAGAGCGGACAAGTCTCGATACTGATTAATGGTTTAAAGTCTAGTACCTCGTTTAATGGGAGGGGAAGAGATAGATAGATAGATAGATAGAGAGAGATAAAGTGGGATAGAGATCGTAAAGAAAATTGCTGGGATAATGGTGGCTTGGGCGGCTATGATGCACGTATTGGAGCGCGTAAACAATTGGCCTCGCGATATCCCTTTATACTCGGCAACGCGATAAGCCGCGTGCGAGCAAGAACAATCTCATAATCTCAATTAATCGTTTCGGACGAGATAATAATCTAATGGCGTAAGACACGTGTAACAGGAAGATACGAAATGTTGCATACTTGTGCGTTTCGCAGTAATAAATTTCTAGCAAACACGTCGCTTCTTTGTCAGGCGGCTTCCGTGGAATTAATAGAGCGAGGGGAACGCGATATTGAGTTGGAAGCGTCAGTGAACCGACGACGGTAAACTTTGTGTCATGTATTCGCGAAATTGCGACCGATTCCAAACGAAAATCATTTCTGACATCCGACAGTTTGCTATTCTCTATTCTGCGAACCGAAGCGACTAATGGGAAATTCTTGTCATTCTGTGTTAGATTTTCGGGAATGGTATAATTGCGACTTCACAACTGTATTTATCGATAATTCCATTATCTTTCTCTAACTTAGTCTTCATATTCGACTTTCTTCGCCATTAATCCTTTCCAGTAAAACGTTCAAAGAAGGTATAAATTATGCATAATTAATTACAAAATATAATTAATTAAAACATGATTATAAGTGACATTAATTTAAGATATATTATTTATAACGTGGAAAAAATTTTTGTTGGCAATTTATATTCTTCAGTTGGCGTACATTTTTATAATTTATAATTCATACGTCTTTAAAATATATACTTTATACTTTTTATACTTTAAGATAAGACCAATTATTAAGTTGTTTAAAGAAATTGTGCGTAGTTGGTAATGCAAAGTTTTCATCCATGTGATTTTCATACTTTTATGTTATATTCAATAAGATCAAGATACTTCATTAGAATACTGGTCGAGTTAATAGATCAAGTTGATTTTGGAAACTTAAGTGAAATATTGATGATGAACGCTGCTTCTAGCAGTTAGGAAAACGAGTAAAGTAGAACGGGCGGCCAATCATTTTTAAGAGCTTCTTGAGTGAAAAAGTAAAAAGGAGATAAAAAATTTGTGAGAGTCGAATTTCTCAATAATAGATTGGACCAAATGCAAACGGTTGGCACGAATCCATTGCAAATTTGACGGATGACAAATCTCGCAAACGTAATCATCAGAGTTTTTCATTATAGATATTTTTGCAAATGCAACGAAAAAGTATAACGAAGGTGAACGATTGATATTAATGAAACACAAGTCGGATAAATTTTATGAATTTTCTGGAGAACTGTTTTTCCTTCGTGAAATTTCGCAGGGCTGCAACAGATTTCTCTTCGTGCCGTGATTTTTTATTACATGAGTATGCGCATTGACATCGTTCATTTGCAAAAAACTATTTTTGGATAAGATCTCTTGCTATTTCGAATTCATATAGACAGAATAGATTCCTTGACCTTTTTCAACCTTACTGTCTAATAGATAATCTTTTTTTTTATGTCTATGAACTTAAATTTTAAATTAATTATTATAAGAAGATTAATATTAAGAATATAGAGTGTAAATGTCATAATTGATAGCAACTTTAATGCCTTATTATTTAATTAATTTTTCATTTAATTATTATTTGCTATAAGCTTATTATTTACAGTGATTAAGATAATTATATTTTTGTTTCATTGTTTATTGTAATTTTCTTTACATTATCGAAATAAATTTAAAATATAGATTTCTTTTTAATTTCTTTTTATACTGAAAACATTTTCTGATATATTTTTATTATTCTTTAATAATTCTCGATTTTTTAAAATTTTTATAATTTAGATATTAATTTTTTTCAACGACATTATTGCGATTATCTTTGGCGTCTCGATTTTCCGTCGATTTTTCGATTTTTTTAAAAGAATGACATTGACTGTCTGATAAAAATCAAATATTGCACCGCATCGTGAAATATTTCTCGATAAACATTGGGTGGGCTTTTTACGACGTCACTCCGACGTGATATTTACGTACGCGTATAGCAATATCCGCACGTTTCTGCTGGTTGTAAAACTTAGTATTAGTTACGGCGTACGACATAAAAAATGTAGGGCTCTTATTGTTCCACACCTTTTGATCCTTTCCGGATCCCAGACAATCTTATGCAGGGATCCTATATACGCAGTTACTGCGTACCGCGGACGTTCGTCGTCCGCAATAAAGTAGTGGAATTGCGAAGAAAAACTGCAGGCAACAGTTCGGACAGTGTAAATGTCTCACTATAGAATATAAACTTAAGCCCGTCGGTCTTTAAGCAGCTTAATGATAAATTTTTGATCGTATAAGTACGCATAAAAATTAAGACAGGAAAATCTTCGTAAGTATTAATGAAGTATGCAAACTGATGCACGGCTGAGAAACTAAAATGTGTCTTCCAAATGCAAGTGATACTATGTTGCTGCTCCGAAGTAAGTTTTATCTAACTTGGTTATGAATATTCCGTGTACATTATGATGCAAAATCGTGCCACATACACACATATTCTTCTCTCTCTCTCTCTCTCTCTCTCTCTCTCTCTCTCTCTCTTCTCTTACTTAATATTATGACTACTCTAAATGTAAATAATTTGCTATCAAATTAATCTTATATTGTCTGCATTATTTCTACATATTATTTTATTTCATATAGCAAAACTTTAAATAAAAAATGAAATGACCAGTGTGGAAATTCTTTCTAGGCTGTAATCGGAGCCAAGTTAATTTTCCTTATATTATTTGAGACCTACTTTGATCCAATTTTTTTGATTTTCAAATTTGGCCTTACGTTTGAGGGCCAATGTGGGGCCTACATAAAAAAGCGTGACAGTCCAAAATTGAGCCAAGAGTATAAAAATTTTAATCAGGGCGTATTTTATATAACTGTAAGTAGGACTCATATATCCGTCAGGAAATTTATTCTGGCATTTCATATTTAATATCATAAGAAATAAGCGAGAAAAATATCAGAGGGTTCCGGGATTCGAACTGAGACCTCCTACATATTGATCTCCTACATATTGGTAGACTTCCGTCCTGCCACTGAGTTACACAGCTTTGACACTGATAGCTTCTCTAATATTGTCTCCTATTTTCTCTAAATTTCTTACAATATTAGCCCTATATGAGCATTACTGAGGCATTCAAAATAAAAATTTGTCAAACTCAAGTCCATTTAAAGCATATATAGGATATTCTATAAATTAAACTATTATCAGAGAAAATTTGAGATCTAATTGAATCTTATATGGGCTGCAACTAGGTAAACTTAAGTATAACTATCTTGGGAAAAAAGTGAAATCCAAACTAGGCCCTGCAAAGGCTATGACTAGGAAACTTAAGTTAAACTATCCTAACTATACCCTAAATAGGCGTGAGTTTGACCAACTTTTACTTTAGATGCCTCAGTAATGCCCATATAGGGTCAGTATTAAAGTATGGAATTCCTGGATAAATTTCTATACGGGGAATTGCATATCAATTCTACAATATTATGATACATTTTAAAAATATGTAAATATGTATATAAATACACAGTACATATTTCGGCGAAATTAATATTCAGCAGAACTATATCGATCATCCTAGTTTTCTTTCCGCAAAGTTATAGCGATCGTATTCTATATCTTTCCGTTTCTTTTCCTGATTTTCCAGAGCTTTTCCGTTTCCTATTACAGGAACAAGTTGAGACTACTATCATCGCTGCTAGGTACACATGTACATTTTTCCGAGATAGATAAAATCCTTCCCTCGTTCAGGAGTCGAAAGTATGGATGCCGAATAAAAAATAAATGAAGAAAGCAGGTGGAATGAGAAACATGAAGTACGATTCGCAATATTATAGAGATGAAATCCAAATATTACTGCGTTCTACGCCACCACAAGATTCAGGAAAGTCATAGATATCTGTATGAGAGAAATATTTTTATTAAGATTTCTTTACGGGCGAAAAACATATTTTCAAGTCTTATTCGTTTCTTCATTTTATCTGTTTTTATTCCTAGACGATAAGAACGCTTGCATTTTAAGTGTTTGTCTCCAAATCTACTAAATCCTCGTATTACAAACAATTTATAACGATGCAAACACCAGGCACAAAAGCGTGGACGGCTGCATTAATGCATTTCGCATGAGCTCTCGGTTTTGCTCGCATAAAGGTTGGATCGTTACACCCGTTCGTTGCGTTCCTTCCACGATCCGGGCGGCTCTTTGCATTTGAATTGCGGTTAATGCACTTAACTGAGAGCTGACAATATCATGCTTATACTCGATACTAATTCTGATGTTGGCTTATTATTCTCTTGACATTTTACGCGTCTGACTTGCAGCCAACGGACTAGTATGTACAGAGCAGATCCGTTGAAACTGACAATTTCTCAACCGCATATTATTTCGCGTATTTGATAAATATTAATTTCTGCTAATCATAAATAAAATAAGATCGAATAATTTTCAAATTAAAATTCTCTTAAAATGACATTTATTTGTATTAAAAAAAAATTACATAATATTATTATATTTATCACAGAAAGTTTTACGCTTAGTAAATCTCGGACAAATCGTAGAGAGAGAGAGAGAGAGAGAGAGAGCGAATATACGGTTAATCCTGTATATCTCACGTGAATTTCTCCGAAATCAGCTCGCGAGAGAATCAGGTTCCACATCCATTGCTCTTTTCGTTTGTCGACGCGCAGTTTGCTGGAAGGCGCCGTTGCTATTCGAGACGGAGTTTTGCAAATTGAATCGGATGAAGAAGTGGCAGAAAACGGGAAGAAATACGAAAAATGAAATGAGGCCGTAAGCGATGTACTTGAAGATGATACCAAGTGTTTATTCTCGTAGAAACAAGAAGCGAGACTGGACTGTATGTAAAGATGCACCATGCTACTGAATTTTCTTCTAAGGTTAATATAGTAGCGTGACCAAGCTCTTTTAAGATCCTCGAGCACGATTCTTGTGTTCTCCTTCTCCTTCTACACGACGTATAGTAATTGCGGAAGAAACCTGTAGCACGAGAGAAGATCCACGATAGTAGGAATTTTAGAAAGTTCGCGCGATCGTAACCCTAGGACTAACTTTGCCTGCCCCTCCCCCTCATCCTGCCATTTTCCTAGCCCCTCTGCTAGGTATGTAAGGTTCTCCGCAAGTTTCTGGGAAAGTACGATGGAAAGGAGTCGTTCAAGACGAGAACTTTGGTTCGTTACATAGACGAGAGTCGCGGTTGCAGTTGCAGCTGCAGCACAGTCTTGTCCGAAACTTCCGGCGACCCATGAACGTTCGGGATTGCATCGAAGATAGATATCTGCTGAGGAAACGTGCGAGAACCTTTGGGGTTGTATCCTCGGGCTAAGGGGCAATTTCTGACCTAGCTGGAATTTCTGGCGGCTATTAAATTAGATCGTCTCTCGCATACCGAAGTGCCACCTCAAGGACGGTGAACCTTGGCGTCGGGCGTGTGTGTCCGTGTATACGGATGAATACACATACATATGCACATACATACATACATACGTAGAGAATGCTGCACGGGATCCCTGGTTGCTTGCATTACGTATGCACGCGAAGTGGTGCTTAACATGACGCCTGGCCACGTGTTAACTGCGATATCAACTTGAAAGTTTTGGATAACGGCGTGGCGATCGCCACGAACGATGGCAAAAGCACTTAAAATTTAGTGGAGGATATAATATGCAGAATAAATGGAATCTTCAATCATTTTCTTTCGCCTTTTTATTACTTAACGAGAAATTTACTGTTACTATTAACTCGGAATAAAAATTAGCTTTTTGGATTTTTTATCCGATGTTTAAAATCATGGATATTTTTTATTTCGAAAATTATAAAATTTTGTAAAGTGTAGTAGAAATTCTTTAAAAAAATATCAACTTCACAATCGTCAGAAAATCCGTTATTATAAAGAATGGAATTAAGAACGGAGATGATACTGAGAATAACAGAAGAAATTTTTATTGCATTTTTGGAACTCTCGGCTTTGCATATAAGAGGAGGGTCGCTGCACGAATAAGTGCATATCGAGATACCTCAGCAAGACTACAATGAGGATTTTCATTTTTCATAACTGCTGCGTAAGCAGCTTTGTTATTATTACCCAAAAGTACATTTAGGACGCTCGCGTACTACATGAGAGAGAGAGAGA
>Ga0157363_1007216_pt1 | contig 10513 bp, 8 predicted proteins | sample AttsexASBM1_FD_111477 | JGI IMG/M metagenome (GOLD analysis project Ga0157363, IMG submission 111477) | Fungus gardens microbial communities from leaf cutter ant in Ribeirão Preto, State of São Paulo, Brazil - Atta sexdens ASBM1 | ecosystem: Host-associated > Fungi > Mycelium > Unclassified ...
TAGAATATTTAAAATAATATATTTTATAAACTAAAACACTCAAAAATATATAAAAAGATAATTTAATATTTATATCTCAATTAAAAAATATTTTCTATATATATATATATATATATATATATATATATATATATATACTTATAAAATTTTTAATAAAATCACATTAATGATCGGTATTGTATTCCATTTATATGTTGATTATGTGATCTTGTAACATAAGTAAAATCATTTTCATATCTAGAATATTATTATAAACATAACAGTGTTAAATAATTAGATATTTCCGTTATTTCAAATCTAAATCATCGAAAATATGTTCAAGATTTTAATCATATTGTTCGTGATAATTTTCAGATGAAGCACGGCGTAAGAAACGAAAGGTTGGTCGTACTATGTTGGCGTTACTGATGGCGTATAAACTCAAATTTGTCGCTCTGATACCAACAATACTTGGAGGTTTGATTCTTCTCAAAGGAACGACGTTGCTTGCGGGATTCTTCTTCGCCTTGTTTGCTGCCGTTCTCGGACTGAAGGTACACTGATAACGAAATCAGGATCTTTAGAAGGAGTGCACCAAGAATATATCAAGAATATACCAAGAAGTGAGAATGACATACGACTTTATTTCGTAATAATTTTACAATCAGGTTAGACTTGTGTAACTAATCGTTATCTTTGAGAAAGTATTGAACGCCTGTGTGCACAAAGTAACACTTAAGCCGAATTTATAATCGCTTCTCGGAGTCAAACGTATACACATTTTGTATACATTTCGTAGAAAATGCGTCGCGTCAAGTGTAAACACATTTACTTGTAAACACATACTTGTAAACACATTAAATTAAATTATTTTTTATCTTTTAGACACTACAAATGAAAAACGTTACGCGAAACAATCCGCATGTATTACGAAATAAATGTTACGTTTCTTAAAATGTAATATATTTATATAAATTAATCATTATATAATAAATGTTGACAGATGATGGAATTAGTATTTCTTATTCTCTACATTTTAACACTCAAGTATTTTAATCGTTACGCTTACTCTACTGAACACAAGATTTTAGTAACGTAAATATTGGTACAGATGTAAGTACTTGTCGCAAGCTACACATTCCAAACTCTCTCTAAGGTTATTTTATAAATCTAAAATAAATATGTACTTTCTGCCTACCTTGGTGAGGTACTAAATAAATAAATATAAATATCGCAAGTATATTGAGAAACGACTACAAATTCGGCTAATCAAAGACTAAATCAAACTGTCTCATCTTTTTATTTAACCTCGTAATTGATCGCGTTTTGATTGTCGACAAAAACTTCAAACAGGCACCATTAGAAGTTTCCGTGAGTGAAAATTACTCTCTCGCTATCACATTTCGTTACATTGTTTCGTTTACTGGGACAATTGACAGTTAAAATGGAAATACTTGTCGTTATCACTTTTTTGTTTTATATTTTTTGACAGTTATTTACATTTCAGCTATACATTTTTACAGCTTGCGCATTTTCTTGCTTTACAGAAAATTGTCAAAATATATAATCTTCTTTGCGGTAACTTCTTTTTCGCTCCAAATGTATATAATAATAAAATTTACTATATATTGTATATTGTATTATATTAAATATTTACGTTATTTATAATTAATTTAGAAAAACTTACGATGCGATTATTATCATAGTAAATCATAATAAATCATTATAATCATTCAAAAAGCGATCAGACTTGTAAAAATTTACGCAAATAAGACAGCTCGCCCAATTGAATCTTTTTTCTTATTTTCAATTTTTTAAAAGTTTTTTACTTCTATATTTTCATTATAATTTTTTTCTTATTTTAACAATAACATCACTGATGTATTCCATCTGTACACTCTCTTCTTTTTATCTATGCAGTACGCATAAATGCGAAATGTTTTATAAATGATAAAATTTATTTTAAAATATAAATAAGTGAATCTATTTCGATATTCCGAACTGTCTCTGAAAAGCGCATATTATCTGCTCCTTTGGATACAGGCGTTGCTTCCTTCCACCTGAAGATTTCCCATTGTTTTTTCCTGCTGCGGATTGTTTAATGTTTCTGCCGCGCGTTGTAAGCTAAAGTCTGAGCGTATTCGCGATCGGCTTCCGTCATTGATGATACAGATGCGTCTACGACTCTCTTCAGACTTCTGTCCCATCCACCTCCGCCTTGCTGCCAACCGCCATGATCGTGACCCTGCTTTTGACTTAGTAATTTCTTCAAGCCGATGATCAGCGACAGAACTAAAGCTATTTTGCTGATGATCAGAGCTTTACCTGCCAGCAGGAAAAGCACGCCCATAGCAATGGGAACTAATGCGGCGAGTTTCATCGCCATTCCCATCATCATCATGCCCATCATCTTCTTCATTTTCCCACGACCTTCCTCAATACTTCGTTTTAATTCGCCAGAACTTGTCTTTGGTAAGCTGATCTGCACGTTGAAACTGTTCATTAGCGCGGCTACACGCTCAAACAGAATATCGTTGAGCATTTCGTCCATGGCCCCTCCGTTAGTTCTAGCCAAAGTCTTCTCCAAATCGGGAATCGTGTTTTTCGAGCTATCATCCGTCGCAGAAGCGACTTTGACCAGCTCGAGATTATCGCTGATCGGTAAAGTCTGTATACGACCGAGTCTCTCGAAGAAGGCGATCGCCTTCTTTTTCAAACACGGCGACACGGCCATATTGCGATGCTCGCACTCCTCGTAGACACGATAAAGAGCACGATATCCTCGTTCAAGGAATCCGCCGTCCTCATTGGCATGAATTGCACTGCAGATTAACAACAGCAGCACGCACTTTAATATAATTTTAATCGCCAACATGTTGAATTCGAATGGCTTTCCAATTCGCGAATGCTTGGCTGGACAATTTTGGGATTAAATCACAAACACCTCGTATCCTCGAAATCACGCGAGAGACACGCGACTCGAAATTCGAAGTGATTAGTCGGATATACGAATAGTTGCGCGCATCCACGAGCTAGAGAGAACTCGACTAGAGAGAACTGGCATCAGGACGAAGTCTCCGAGCAGATATATACCAGCGAGTTGCCATCCTCCTAGATACCATCCTTCACAAAGGGGATGAGGTATCTCTCTCGTATAAACGGACGGATATGCCGGTGCATGTGACGACACGACCTCACTTGTATGAGTGGATAATCTTCTTCTTTCTTCTCCCCATCGCGAACCCCTCTCGTCCTTGCATCTTCCTCTTTCTCTTTCAGCTCGCTAGACAGCTGCCATCGCGGTGGGACGGGGCCGAGGTAAAAATTCTCATAATGGTAGCGCGTTAAGAACATGTGACCCTTCCTGACACAGAGACCCACTCGCGTCTTGAGATCGAGACACTGCTGTTCAACGCGATTCGCTACCACGCGATTCGTTCATTAAATTTCACTGTGGCGGTTACGTACTTGGAAGTACTACGTATGCATCTTCCGCGTCATGTTAGTGTGCGGCCTCATCATGATTCGCATTTTGCGCGGGAGGAGAGAGGCGAAGTCTGTGTTGAGATGAGACCAGAGGGGAGCGCCGTGGACTGCATTGGCAGAGTATCTGGCACCGTGATCTCTCTGACCCCTAGCATAACGTGAGGATGTTAGAAACTGGTTCCAGGTTACGGACAGCCCATGACCTTCCTATCGTACGATTTTCCTGCGGCGTGGAATGAGCGAGGATTATCAACACGGATGATCTACTTTCCCTGCATTTTGGTGTATCATTCTCATCATGTTGTGTCCCGTATAGATAGTGGATAATGTTTTGTATTTATATAACGACAATCATGAATCATTTTTTAAATCTTTTTTCATAGTTGCGCTCTGAATATAAATTAATAAATATAAATTATATTGATATATGAAGAACGTAAAATATATTTGAAATTATCTTTACTATCTCTATTCTTTCAGCAAAATATGACGTTGAAGAAGAGATTTCATTTTGTTCCAGATTTATTGACACTGAAATACGTAAAGCGAGACGAACAAAACAGCAACGCGCTTTGTGATTACATGATGTGATACTGCTTTATTACGCAATAGTACAATTTATAACTGCATAGCACCTCACTCTTGCACAAATTGCTTTTTGATTACACATTCTCCAACATACGTTATATATAAACCAGCTGTCGTTCATTTTTGGTGTGATAGCTATGAAATAGAGATTACCAGTAGAAATAAATGAATGTGGAATTCGCAACCTTATGGCGTATAATTAGCTAATTTACTAGCAATGTTTTGACACACATATGCACTCCGTATACTGATTAATACATTCATTTCAACATGTTTTTGTAGCTATTTGCTACTATTAAAAGATATTAGATAAATAACCCTTTTATATAGTTAAAACAAAATAAGATTTTAGAATTCAACGATAGCATTTTTTATAAAGTAATTATTATTATGATTTTGAAACAAGTCTTTTATTTCTTTTAAGGAATCGCCATGGATTGGAAGATAAAAAAATCTGCATACCTTTTGTGTACGAAATTGTAGCACTTAGCTTCGAAAGGATTAATGACGTGTGCAAATCCACAACATGAAATTATCTGGTCCATGTATTCTGTTTTCTTCTTGTATCACGGTTTGTTAGGAGCGTGAAGCTGAGCGCATGGCGTCCTCGACACATTCGATCGAGGTTAGCGCATCTCTAATGCGACAACAGCCAACGATGCATCCTCCATACTGTTACCTACTTCGCGATTATCCCATAGTCAGTGCCACGGGTTTACACAGACGGTGTTTAACTGTATTAAGGCCCGTGCCACATTCTGAGCGTGCAGTTATATTCTCACGAACGGTGCGAGAAATGGATTTCGCTGTTATGAGCCTACGCACAGTGCGGTCGGGCACAATTATTTGTTATCTGATACCACTCAGGTCCCAAGTCACAAAAGCGGCGGACTTTCGATTGTTTGCAAAAGTAGAAAAGTAGGACGTTTCAGCCGAGACATTTATCTTAATGATGCCTCATGAATTATCCCATTCATCCCTCAACGTCTAATTCGCGGAAGTTTGCCAAAAGAATACTTATCAAGACGTCATTGGGTCACAATATTGTTCTTTGTGAAAAAAACTGAAAATTAAAATTAAAATAGGCTATCCATTTACCATTGGACTTTATGATTTAAAACCAAATTATAAAGTATGGGAAAAGTGGTAATTTATAAAAGCCTTGCGTAGTAAAAGCTTCACCTATACGAAACATCAGTCATTGTATGGAATACACAGGTTTCCGGAATAATAAAAGTGAGGCAATAGGTTAAACCGTCATGAGCGATTTCTTCGAGAGATTTTAGATAAGAACAAGACGTTTCTGCCTGTTATTAGATTCAGGTCAACAATCAGCAACAGGTGGTTCTGTCAATTCGCATGCAGAGGGTTCTGATCTAGCTCATTATCGGATCATGTTTGTTAAAAAAAAAAAGCATTAAATTTAATATGATTTAAGAGTAAAATGAAAAAATTTATATTCCAAAGAGCTCTATCAGAATTAAATTTAAAAAGTTGAAGCGGCATGTCAAAAAAATCGTTTAAATAATCCAGCGTAGTTGCTCATGATGAGCATAATCGAATCAAGGAAAAGCTATATGTAGAAATATCAAATTTACATAGCAAACATAACAAGATTTAAAACAAGATTGCAAAATATTTTAGAAAAAATAATCATTCTTTGAATTATACCTTACATTATAACGCCGGGAATATACAAGGAAACTTTAAACTATTAGACACTAAAGGACAGGAGCTGCATTCTTCGTGTTATGTTAGGATGCGTATAGCTGGTAACCTTCAGAGGCTACTAACCCTGCCTATAATACTCTGAGTAGTAAATCGAGGATGCTCGATTGGCCCAGTGGCATACAAAACACTCGTCGAAGAAAAAGATCATGCTTTTTAGGCCTTATTCTCCACTTTCCGGCGCGCGAGGATCGTGGGAGCTGTAACAAGTGAAAAGAAAGCTTTTTCATTCACTTGACAATCTACTTATCATCTTAATTCAGTTCATGCATTCATTTTAATAACTTTTTAAATAACAGCTGCGGTGCATAATAAATCAGAGCAGTTCTTCCACTCAGTAATATAACAATTTTTACTGTCACTTTATATATCACGATGTATGTAGTTGAAAATAATAATACATAAGGTGATGATGATTATTTACTTCAGATTGAAATACTGTAGAAGAACTTTTAACAAATAATATCATTATATATTTGACAATAGGAAACTTAATTAATTTTTACATCATTTATTGGAGAAAAATCTCCAAATTCATAATAATATGCATTATATAATCATTAATGTCAAATAACAAATAATAGAAACAATTGATATTTTGAATTAAACAGTTACCTGTTGAAACAAACCTGAGAAAATGTGCATATGTAAGATAAATAAAACATTAGTTAGGGATAACACAAAAATTAATCATATATTTCACATCACTTTCTACTTTCTTCAACGTTTCTATTATCGGTCTATTTGATATTAAATAAATTACCTTTCTCACAAATTATGAATCCGTAACAGTTCATGTACATACATCAAAATTGTATCAAGAGTTTGTATAGAAATAGTTACTATATGACCAACATATTCGTTGATGCTTGACCTTCGATTTCGATAAATTTGAAATTTCATCTATTTCATCCTCTCCACCTTACTATCCCATCTTTTCTCACCTATCTCGTTCTTTATCTAGCTATCTATCTCACCGAGCGTAAATTGGAATATGCGAGTCAACTTGCATTACGTACTTCCACAAATATATTATTCTGTATTTCTGATAGGACGAAATAATGATACGCGCCGCTGATTTATCTTCTCAGTGCGCTTCATGCACTCCATTTAACAATGTGGCAAGTACAATACTATATGTTTACTAGATGTGTATCCTATACGTATATTGGATACGCCACTATGTGCGTGCAGAAACGTACGGTTCTACAGCACCGGTTGGAATAATTTTATGCGCATGATGCATTTTACCATAGATGCATTCACGCTCTGTATGTCGTAACATCACTTTACTCCGCCATTATTACTAATTGCTAGAGCCTATAAATATGACGATCTTCATAAAGCGTCAGTTCTGATCGAACATGCTTTGGCGACTCTTCGTGGTTCTGGTATTAGGCGGTTTCATCGCTATTTATTCTTGCGAGCCCGTGAGCAGAAAACATTTATTGAAAACTTCGGGTACAATCGAGTGTGCTAGCAATGGAGATGACATCTCCAAGTGTAAAACCCATGAATCGGCCGATACTTCATCGCCAAATAGCAAGAATCAAACGCAATCTAACAAGGAAGCCCGACAAAGACTTCTAGATGATATTAATGACGTGAGTGAAGGTGAGAATTCTTGCTGATTTTTTAAAAATAAACCTGCAGTTTTATATTATAATATGCAATTAAGAAAAGTAATAGCATGTTTCATATTTTTTTTCAGAGTAATTTTAGATCAAGAAAAAGATATTAAATAAAAGATGTTAGATAACTTTTTTTATTAAATAAGTATAATGTAATATATAATTTAAAAATATATTTATTTATTTATTATGTTACTATTTATATTTAAGTATATTAAATAAAACAAAAATATTTTATAACTACCCTTTTTATTTACAAAATTATCTTTTAAAATACACTTTCATTGTTTATTATTTCTAGAATCTTACATTAAATGCTCAATTTCTGAGTGGAAAAACATTCTTCAAAAACATTCTTCATTAATAAAAAAAATTGATAAAAAAAGGAAAGTTTGATAGCTTTAATTGATATTTTGAATCTTTTAATCAATTAATTAATTAAGTAAGCAAATATTAAATAAAATAATTAAATAAATCAATATGATTACACAATAAATAGTATATATTTATTTATTATATTTTTTCATTGTTTTTTAAAAAAATAATAATTCTTTTATATATATAAATTTGATGTTATACATAAAGAGAAAAGAAGGAGATAAAGATAAAGACGTATATTCGCTTGCATATATAATTGTTATAATAATTTATTTATAATCAGTATTTTTATTTTTTTCATAATATTGTGATTTGATTAATTTACTAATATAATTTAATTTTTAAGCTAAATTAAATAGTATAAATACTTGGTTAATTGATAAATTTATTTTAAATTTCAGTTTCTGCTCGGAAAAAAGATAAAAAAGGAAAAGACAGAATAGTTTTTTACATGTTAGCTGCTTTGAAAGCAGCATTGCTGTATGGACTATTACATGGCGTTGCAGCTCTCGCAGGAAAAGCAATATTGCTTGCCAAAGTAGCTATAGCGATTGCCATTGCCGCAATTGTAAAAAAGAATGGTACGTGGTAGGTAAATCAATTTATAAAAAATTATTATTTTATGCTTGTATATTTGAAAGCCGAGCCTCTATGATCAAAAGAAATGCATACAAATATTTGTTTTTTTTTTTTAACAACAGTATAGTTAATTAAATTAAACAGTTAAAAGTAAGAAAAGAAAGAATATAAATATTAAGAAAAAAATATATGTACAAACTTATAAATTTAAAATAAATCTTAAAATGTAGCTTCTCAAATTAAATCATATTTTGTTCTATAACAGATTTTATAACATATACTAATTTTGTTTTTGATGGTAATATATTTTTAAAGTTTTTTGATAACTTTTCCGTTTTTAAATATATTCTGTAAATTTTTCTGATCATAGAAATTTGACAGGTTAGCTTTTATAAAATAATACGATTTTTATAATGTCAAAACAAATCATTAATTTATATGAAATGATTTAATTAATAAAATTTTCTTTCAGATTCTGAAAAAGTTTCTTATGAAATAGTGAAACATCCACATACCAGCTACATACAAACCCATAGCTCAAGCGTCGATTACGATCATCGTAGTGATTACAATGATGACCGTAATGATTACCTTTACGAACATCGAAAGCGACGGCAGCTTATATTTTAATAAATGGAGAGAGAAAGAGAGATCAAGGAAATAAAATAATTATTTATAGAATAATTATTTGTAAAGCTACTTATATTACATATAAATATTATTATAAACAAAAATATTTATAAAGCTTATCTAATTTTATAAAAAAAATTTTATTAAAAAATTTGATATTTTGGAACAATAGAACAATGGAATAAATGAACAATAGAAATGACCAATTTAATTTAAATATAAATATTTTATAAATATAAATAAAGTTTTTTTATTAAAAAAAGTTTTTGAATCAAAGATTGAAAATTTTTTATATTGTTAGTTAATTTTAATAAATGATTACACTTAAACAATCTAATACAAAGTCAAAATTTTTTAATGTTATTTAATTTTTGAGAAATATTGTTAATTTAATATTGTTAATAAAAATATAGTATTGTTAATTTATTTGCGTTTACTTTTTGTTTGGCTCAATATGCCCATTTATTTACACAATTTGAAATTTATATTTATACTTAATGAAAAGAAGCTGTAATTTAGATCATATCTTATAATAGAAAATTGTATACATTTGGATATATACATTTAAAATTATATATAATAACAACTGTTTATAAATCTTAAGTGTAGATAAATTATATTTTACATAAAGTCTAATATACGATATGTAATTATTTAAATAGCTTAAAATATAATTTTAATTTTTTTCTACATATTTTTAATTTTTTTATGCAATTATTTGTGTATTAACCCTTCGTGATGACACCTTCTGAAAATTATAAGTTGATCATACAGGGAGCAAAATGACCCCAATATTTTAATTGATTGCCGTATTTACAGGTTTTATTCTTCAAAATCATAAAAATTATTAAACATATTTTAAACATTGTAGAAACGCATTGGCTTTTTGAAATTTTTAATTTTAATATAATTAATAATAATTAATAATAAATAAAAAAAATTGCAAAGACTGATATCTAAGGAACAGTATCTGACTCGGGTATATTAACTGAAAAGGATATATTGAACTTCGGACTAAATGGCAGTTTAAATCCTGTTTTAAAAAAAGATCTTAGAGACATAAAATCTTTCACCTTTTTAGGATCCCTTGAACCTCTGAATAAAGGATTAAGAATATTCATAAAATTATCAAACATAAATATATTTTATGATATTTTACAGTTGATATTATTTTGATAATAATGTTATATTATCTTACAAAATAATAGAATTAAGTATAAATTAAATAACAACTTAATAATAAATCCGTATAACAAATCAAACTAACCTAAACTCCTTATAAATCCGAAGAATTGGAAAGAATATGTAGGAGTCAAGCGCAGAAGACGTCGCGCAAACAATATATCTATGAAGTGTGAAATTTCTTTATTCACTAAAACGCGCTTACATATTTCAGCTCATTTTTTAGTCTTCCTCAGAAACAACATAAACCAACATATACAAAAACTGTGAATAAAAATTATCCTGTCATGGTGAGCTTCCCTATATTGAGAATTTAAATGTCGGAATTAAAA
>Ga0157363_1007218_pt1 | contig 10512 bp, 10 predicted proteins | sample AttsexASBM1_FD_111477 | JGI IMG/M metagenome (GOLD analysis project Ga0157363, IMG submission 111477) | Fungus gardens microbial communities from leaf cutter ant in Ribeirão Preto, State of São Paulo, Brazil - Atta sexdens ASBM1 | ecosystem: Host-associated > Fungi > Mycelium > Unclassified ...
ATCAAATCGCTCTGCTGGGCGGGTTGCCCGGCACGGGGGTGACTGGCCATTGGCGCTTCTCCCTGACGCTTCAGTTTAAATGGTGCCGCAAACTTTCTCTGCCAGCTCCTGCGGGAACTGCATTGAGACCATGATGTGTTCCACCATGCTGCATTTACGGCCGGTATTGGTATTGGTGATCACCCAGTACGGCGTGCCGGGGACATGCTTCGGCTTAGTATGGGTGCCATTTTGCAACAGCGTTTGCTCGTCGCCCGCAAAATAGACGCGAGTACGGCCCTGCAGCGATGCAGTGGCTTCAGCAAACGCCGAAGGATCAAGACGATAGAGCGTTGAGAGAACCATCATAAAGCGATTAACCGCTTTCTTCTGTTCGGCGTATTCGTCGGACAGCAGCAGCTCACGCACGGCGCGCACGCGATCCTGCGGGCGGTTTTCCGCGCGCACGGGCTGGATCGTTTTCTGCGCCGCGTCGCCAGCGGCTAACGGCGCCGCTGCCGCAGGCGCACTTTGACCGGCATTAAATTTTAGCATCCGCCGTAAAATGTCAGAGGCGCTCTCGCCAATATGTTGCGTGTGGCTGGCGATATAGCGGTAGAGGTCTTCGTCAACTTCGATCGTTTTCATCTTTTTCCGTACGGTTTCGACTCGTGACAGAACCACGCCAGCCTGAAAAACGCCGTTGCAACACTCGGTTGTTCGCGGAGCGGGCGGGTTCTAACATAAGGATTATAAAGTTAAATCCAGGCGGGCTGATAGCCTTCGCACGCGCAGACGGCAAAAGTCGGAATATGCCCTAAAGCCTGCCGCGTCGTCGCGCCTGGAAAGGTGAAAGCATGATAACCTAACCCAAGGTCCCCATCTTAAGAACTTTGCCATGATTTTAAATGCTCGTCTGCAAACTGACCAATCGATCGCTGATTCCTTGCCCATCCTGTTTATTCACGGCCTGTTCGGCAGTCTGGATAACCTCGGCGTGCTGGCGCGCGGCCTGAAAGACGCGGGCCCGCTGATCCAGGTGGATGTGCGCAACCACGGCCTGTCGCCGCGCGCCGACGAGATGCGCTATCGCGACATGGCGCAGGATATGCTCGACACCCTGGATGCGCACCAGATCGATCGCGTCGCCGTGATCGGCCACTCAATGGGCGGAAAAATCGCTATGGCGATGAGCGCGCTGGCGCCGCAGCGTCTGGAGAAGCTGGTAATGATCGACATCGCACCGGTGGATTATCAGACGCGACGCCACGACGAGATTTTCGCCGCCATCCGCGCCGTTAGCGACGCGGGCGTGCGCCAGCGCAGCGAGGCCGCGCAGGTGATGCGCGCCCATATTAAAGAAGAAGGCGTTATCCAGTTTATTCTCAAATCGTTTCAGGATGGCGAGTGGCGCTTCAACGTTCCGGCGCTATGGGAAAATTACGCTACAATATCTGGCTGGGAAGCGGTGCCGCCCTGGCCGCGTCCCGCGTTCTTTATACGCGGCGGCGACTCGCCCTATCTCGACAACCAGCATCGCGATGCACTGCTGCGACAGTTTCCCGCCGCGCATGCGCACGTCATTAGCGGCGCCGGCCACTGGGTGCACGCCGAGAAACCTGATGCCGTATTGCGCAGCGTCCGCCGCTTTTTTGCGCTTTAAAAGCAAAAGCTTGCCGTTCGCGGTTTAGCATTGGCGTCATCACTTCGGCTGGAGTATGATGGCGCGCTAAATTTTGCCGCTGCTCATTTTTTTGCCGCGGCAATGGCCCATTTCGTAATAAACGCGCCTGCTCGCGCCGCTAGTTTTACTAACCCATGGCAAAAGAACACACTGACCGCACTACGCTGGATCTGTTTGCAAACGAGCGTCGGCCCGGTCGACCGAAAACCAGTCCGCTCTCGCGTGATGAACAGCTGCGCATCAATAAGCGCAATCAACTGAAACGTGACAAAGTGCGCGGGCTGCGTCGTGTCGAACTCAAAATGACCAGCGAAGCCGTGGATGCGTTAAACACCCTGGCTGAGCAGCGCAACATCAGCCGCAGCGAACTGATTGAACAAATGCTGCTGGCGCAACTCAAACTGGGCTGAAGAGCGCAAAGCGCACGCAGAAGCAAATGGAGCGGCTTTTCGAGTTCCGCCCTTTTGCCCGCTCTGCTATCATTCGCTTAATTGTGCGCTCTGCGCATGCACTCATTATCAGGATTTAAGAGGTTATTTACCCCATGGCAATCGTAGGCATCTTCTTTGGCAGCGATACCGGCAACACCGAAAACATTGCAAAAATGATCCAGAAACAACTGGGCAAAGAGGTTGCGGAAGTGCACGACATTGCCAAGAGCACGAAAGAAGATCTCGAGGCGTTCGATATCCTGCTGCTGGGCATTCCGACCTGGTACTACGGCGAAGCGCAGTGCGACTGGGACGACTTCTTCCCGACGCTGGAAGAGATCGATTTCAACGGCAAGCTGGTCGCGCTGTTCGGCTGCGGCGATCAGGAAGACTATGCGGAATATTTCTGCGACGCGATGGGCACCATTCGCGACATTATCGAGCCGAACGGCGCGGTGATCGTCGGCCACTGGCCGACCGAAGGCTACCATTTCGAAGCCTCTAAAGGGCTGGCGGACGATAAACATTTCCTCGGTCTGGCGATTGATGAAGATCGTCAGCCAGAACTGACCAACCAGCGCGTCGAAGCCTGGGTGAAACAGATTTCTGATGAACTGCAGCTGCAGGCGATCATCGAAGCCTGATTACCCGCATACTCAATGTGGGCGCTGGCTCACATTGAGTTAATGGTTTTTCCTATAGAAATAATAGCTACAGATTTTTAACTTTTATCGCTGATTCTGTACAATACCCACATCGGTTATCTGCTTATTTCTTCCGCGAGGTCAGGACGTTAGCGAGATGATAACGAACCTCCTGCATTTCTCCGCCCGGCGCCGTTACGCATCTTCTTACAGCCCGTGTTGATTTCAGGCGTTTCCCTCGGTTTTCATTTCAAAACTTCACCTCTATAATGAGACGCAAATGAGAATAGACACCGAACGACATTCAAGGCAAGGCGCCTCAAGTAACCAGCAAAGTAACAGGACAATATCCGCATGACTGACAACAACACCGCATTAAAGAAGGCTGGCCTGAAAGTCACGCTGCCCAGACTTAAAATTCTGGAAGTGCTTCAGGAACCTCAGTGCCATCACGTCAGCGCGGAAGATCTGTATAAACGCCTGATTGATATGGGCGAAGAGATTGGTCTGGCTACCGTTTATCGCGTACTGAACCAGTTTGACGATGCGGGCATCGTTACGCGTCATAACTTCGAAGGTGGGAAATCGGTTTTCGAACTGACTCAGCAGCATCATCACGATCACCTGATCTGCCTCGACTGCGGCAAAGTCATCGAATTCAGCGACGAATCAATCGAATCACGCCAGCGAGATATCGCGACCCGTCACGGCATCAAGCTGACGAACCACAGCCTTTATCTCTATGGACACTGCTCGCTGGGCGATTGCCGCGAAGACGAAACGCTCCACGATCAGTAAAGATGTGTGCTATGCAGTAATTCTACAAGCCGGTCTGCGTACCGGCTTTTTTTATGGCCGTCAGGCGACCAGCGTTTCGTGCAGATAGCGCCAGCGGGGAATCGAGGTGGTGCAGTCGAGGATCGCCAGCGAGATGCGCGCCTGATCGCTGCCGTTCATCATCTGCAGCTCGCGATACTGAATAGTGACCTCATCTTTACCCTGTGAGATCACCGCGTGCTCGCTGGTGGCGATGCGCATGCCTTCGCGGCGCCCCTGCAGCTGGCGAAACAATTCTTCAGTTTGATTTAAATCGAGTAGTCGACCCTGTGGCGTCACCATGCGGAAATCGGGATGGAAGTGTGAAAGCAGCAGATCGAAAGTATCGTCTTCGCCGGAAGGCTGATTGAATATACGTTCGATTAACTGATGTAAAACTACCACACTGTGTTTTGCTTCCTGACCAAGAGCTGTCATCATTTTTCCTTTTTATGCCCGCATAGCCTCTTCAAAGAGCGAATAGCCTACCTGAAAAAATGAAATTCACATCTGGAAATTGATTAATTTTCGTTAACTCAGACAACTCCCAGACTGGTCAGACAAGCGGTAATTATTTGTTACAGAACAAAAAATTGCCCTGCCGCTGATTGCAGATATAAAAAAGGGCGATTGCTCGCCCTGTAATGATTTTATCGTGCCGTTAATGCAAAAATTTAATCGCCGATTTTTGCCCAGGTGTCGCGCAGGCCCACGGTGCGGTTAAACACCAGCTGGTTCGGACGCGAATAGCGGCTGTCGGCACAGAAGTAGCCTTCACGCTCAAACTGATAAGGCGCTTCCGGGCTGGCGTTCTGCAGACCTGGCTCGACAAATCCCTGACGAATTTCCAGCGAGTTCGGATTGATGGTAGTCAGGAAATCCTCTTCCGCGCCAGGATTCGGCACGCTGAACAGGCGATCGTAAAGGCGGAATTCCGCCGGCAGCGCGTGGTCAGCGGAGACCCAATGGATCACGCCCTTCACCTTGCGGCCGTCAGCCGGATCTTTGCTCAGGGTATCGACGTCGCAGGTGCAGTAGATGCAGGTGATATTCCCCTCTTCATCTTTTGCCACACGCTCCGCGCGGATGACGTAAGCGTTGCGCAGACGCACCTCTTTGCCCAGCACCAGGCGTTTGTACTGCTTATTGGCTTCTTCGCGGAAGTCAGCGCGATCGATCCAGACTTCACGGCCAAACGGCACGTCGCGGGTGCCCATCTCCGGCCGGTTCGGATGATTCGGCATGGTGATGATTTCGTTATGGCCGGCCGGCAGGTTCTCAATGACCACTTTCAGCGGATCGAGCACCGCCATGGCGCGCGGCGCGTTTTCGTTCAGATCGTCGCGAATGCAGGATTCCAGCGACGCCATCTCGACCACGTTATCCTGTTTGGTGACGCCGATACGGCGGCAGAACTCGCGGATCGAGGCGGCGGTGTAGCCGCGACGGCGCAGGCCCGATACGGTCAGCATGCGCGGATCGTCCCAGCCTTCCACCACGTTTTCACTGACCAGCTGCGTCAGCTTGCGCTTCGACATCACCGCATATTCGAGGTTAAGACGCGAGAACTCATACTGGCGCGGATGCACCGGTATAGAGATGTTATCCAGCACCCAGTCATAGAGGCGACGGTTATCCTGGAACTCCAGCGTGCAGAGCGAGTGGGTGATGTTTTCCAGCGCATCGGAGATGCAGTGGGTAAAGTCGTACATCGGATAGATGCACCACTTTTTGCCGGTCTGGTGATGCTCGGCGAACTTAATGCGGTAGAGCACCGGATCGCGCATCACAATAAAGCTGGACGCCATATCGATTTTGGCGCGCAGGCAGGCTTTACCCTCGGCGAATTCGCCGTTGCGCATTTTTTCGAACAGCGCCAGGTTCTCTTCGACGCTGCGATCGCGATAGGGGCTGTTTTTGCCCGGCGCGGTCAGGGTGCCGCGATATTCGCGGATCTCTTCCGGCGTCAGCTCGTCGACATAGGCCAGACCTTTATTGATCAGTTCAACCGCGTAGTGATAAAGCTGATCGAAGTAATCTGAGGAATAACGAACGTCACCACTCCACTCAAAGCCCAGCCACTGCACGTCGCGCTTGATGGACTCGACGAACTCCATATCCTCTTTAACCGGGTTGGTATCATCGAAACGCAGGTTGCACTGACCCTGATAGTCCTGCGCGATGCCGAAGTTCAGGCAGATCGATTTAGCATGGCCGATATGCAGGTAGCCATTGGGCTCAGGCGGAAAACGGGTATGCACGCTACTGTGCTTGCCGCTCGCCAAATCTTCGTCGATGATCTGACGAATAAAGTTAGTTGGGCGGGCTTCAGCCTCACTCATCTCTCAATCCTCAATACGTATAGCGGGTGGTTTGTACCACGAAGTAACGGAGTATGATCCACAAAGCGTCGAAGGGAAACAACCGGTTTGTTAAGGCGATAAAACGAAAAAAGGCAGGAATTGCTTCCTGCCTGCTTTTTTTTACGGCGATGCGCTCAGGGGCTTAGCCTTTTACCTCATAAAGCGGGGTTTCGCCAGCCACTACCGGGCCGGTCGCCAGCAGCGTCAGCCCGGCGAAATCTTCGCTGTTGCTGACTACAACCGGACTGATCATCGAACGCGCGTTGGCGTTGAGGAAGTCGAGATCCATCTCCAGCACCGGCTGACCCGTCGCGACCGTTGCGCCCTCTTCCACCAGGCGGGTAAAGCCTTTGCCGCCCAGCGCCACGGTGTCGAGGCCCATATGCACTACAATTTCGACGCCGCTGCTGGTTTCCAGGCAGAAGGCGTGGTTGGTGTCGAAGATTTTCACTACGGTGCCGGCAACCGGCGCCACCACGGTTTTACCGCTCGGCTTGATCGCCAGCCCTTCGCCTACCGCCTTGCTGGCGAAGGCTTCGTCAGGCACTGCCTCCAGCGCGACCACTTCGCCGCTCACCGGCGCCATCAGCGTCACGATGGTTTTGGTCTCGCGATTCAATACGGCCTGCGGTTTTGCCGCTGGCGCGGCAGACGCCGCTGACGCGCCGCCCGCCGAGGCGACTGGCCCTTTCGTCAGCACTTTTTTCATTGCGGTGGCGATGCTTTCCGCCTGGGTGCCGACAATCACCTGCACGCTCTGTTTGTTCAGGCGGATAACGCCGGATGCGCCCAGATGTTTGGCGACGGACTCATTGACCTGCGCCGAGTCTTTTACGTTAAGACGCAGACGCGTGATACAGGCGTCGATGCCGGTCAGGTTATCGGAGCCGCCGACCGCGCCGATATAGCGACGCGCCAGGGATTCGGTCGCGCTCTCGCCGTTATCGGTTGTGTCGACGTTAACGTCGTAGCCGTCCGTTTCGTCACCCGCCACTGCCAGCTCGCGGCCCGGCGTCATCAGGTTGAATTTCTTAATCGTGAAGCGGAATACCACATAGTAGAGCGCAAAGAAGACGATGCCCTGCGGGATCAGCATCCACCAGTGGGTCGCCAGCGGGTTGCGGCTCGACAGCACCATATCCACCAGACCGGCGCTAAAGCCGAAGCCGGCGATCCAGTGCATGCTGGCGGCGATAAATACCGAGATGCCGGTCAGCACCGCGTGGATAACGTAAAGTACCGGCGCGACGAACATAAAGGAGAACTCCAGCGGCTCGGTAATGCCGGTGAAGAAGGCCGCGAAGGCCGCGGCCAGCATGATGCTGCCGACTTTAACGCGGTTTTCCGGACGCGCGCAGTGGTAGATCGCCAGCGCCGCGCCAGGCAGACCGAACATCATGATCGGGAAGAAGCCCGCCTGATAGCGCCCCGTGATGCCGACAATGCCGGTGCCGTTAGCGATAGACTGCGCGCCGCCGAGGAATTTAGGAATATCGTTGATGCCCGCAACGTCGAACCAGAACACCGAGTTAAGCGCATGATGCAGACCAACCGGGATCAGCAGACGGTTAAAGAAGGCGTAGACACCCGCGCCAACCGAGCCCAGCTTCTGGATGTGTTCGCCAAAGCTCACCAGTCCGTTAAAAATCAGCGGCCAGATGTACATCAGAATGAACGCCACGGCGATCATCAGGAAGGAGACGAGGATAGGCACCAGGCGTCGTCCGCTGAAGAAAGAGAGCGCCTTCGGCAGTTCAACATGGCTAAAGCGGTTATAAACCTCCGCGGAGATAATACCCACCATAATGCCGACAAACTGGTTCTCAATTTTGCCGAAGGCAGCGGGCACCTGATCCAGCGGTATTTTTTGGATCATCGATACGGCAGCCGGCGAGCAGAGCGTCGTCACCACCAGAAAACCGACGAAGCCGGTCAGCGCCGCTGCGCCGTCTTTATCTTTTGACAGCCCATAAGCCACGCCGATAGCAAAGAGTACGGACATATGCTCAATAATGGCCGCGCCCGATTTTATCAGCAGCGCGGCGAGCGCGTTGCTGGCGCCCCAGGCGTCCGGATCGAGCCAGTAGCCGACCCCCATTAATATCGCCGCTGCCGGCAGGGTCGCTACCGGCACCATCAGCGCGCGGCCAACCTTCTGTAAGTAACCTAACATTTGTCCTTTCCCCCTATGAGACTGGCTTGTCGCCCTGCGCCGCTTGCTTTTTATTGTCAGCTGCAGGGGTTGATTGACACTACACTTCACGTTGCGCAGTGTAATGACAAATTAATTCGCCTCGCAAATTATACGCGTCTCTTCTGTGATAATTATCACCAAAAAGCACCATTAACTGCCGAGACGTCTGGCGAACAACCCTAACTTATTTTATGATGAAAAATATCAAGACGCAGCGATCGCGTGCTGAAATCGTTTCACAGCTTTAACGTGATGATCACCGCCACGATGAGTGCGTCGTCCCCTTTTCTTTTCTCAGAATGAGGTGAAACATGCGACTTATTCCTTTGGCTACCCCTACGCAAGTTGGTAAATGGGCAGCCCGTCATATCGTCAACCGCATCAATGCTTTTAACCCTACCGCGGATCGTCCCTTCGTGCTGGGTCTGCCGACAGGCGGCACGCCGCTGGAGGCATACAAGCATCTTATCGAGATGCACAAAGCGGGCCAGGTCAGCTTTAAGCATGTGGTAACGTTCAATATGGATGAATATGTGGGACTGCCAAAAGAGCACCCGGAAAGCTACCACAGCTTCATGTACCGCAACTTTTTCGATCACGTTGATATTCAACCAGAAAATATCAATCTTCTGAATGGCAATGCGTCAGATATTGACGCAGAATGTCGCCAGTATGAAGAGAAGATTCGCGCGCTGGGCAAAATTCACCTGTTTATGGGCGGCGTCGGCAACGACGGCCATATCGCCTTTAACGAACCGGCCTCTTCCCTCGCCTCGCGCACCCGCATCAAAACGCTGACGCACGATACCCGCGTGGCGAACTCGCGCTTCTTCAACGGCGATGTGGATCAGGTGCCGAAATATGCGCTGACCGTCGGCGTCGGCACGCTGCTGGATGCGGAAGAAGTAATGATTCTGGTGACCGGCCATGTCAAAGCGCAGGCGCTGCAGGCCGCCGTAGAAGGCAACGTCAACCATATGTGGACCATCAGCTGCCTGCAGCTGCATGCGAAATCGGTGGTGGTATGCGACGAACCCGCCACCATGGAACTGAAAGTAAAAACCGTTAAATATTTCCGCGAAATGGAAGCGGAAAATATGAAAGGCGTGTAAGACGATGTTGTAAATGCCCGCCGCGAGGCTCTGGCGGGCTCAGCCGGGAGAACCACGATGTACGCATTAGTTAACGGCCGGATTTATACCGGCCATGAAATTCTGGATAACCACGCGGTGGTTATCGCCGATGGGCTGATCGAACGCGTCTGTCCGCGCGACGCGCTACCAGCTGATATCGCGCTGCGCGACGTTTCCGGCGCGCTGATCGCTCCCGGCTTTATCGATTTACAGCTGAACGGCTGCGGCGGCGTGCAGTTTAACGACGACATCGACGCCCTGAGCGTCGAGACGCTGGAAATCATGCAGCGCGCCAATGAAAAGTCAGGCTGCACCAGCTTTCTGCCCACGCTGATCACCAGCAGCGACGCGCTGATGAAGCGCGCCATCGACACCATGCGCGCCTATAAACGCAAGCATCAACACCAGGCGCTCGGCTTGCATCTGGAAGGCCCCTGGCTGAATAAAGCCAAAAAAGGCACGCATAATCCCGATCTCATCCGCCTGCCCGATCCGGCGCTGGTGCGCTATCTGTGCGATAACGCCGACGTCATCACCAAGGTGACGCTGGCGCCGGAAAACGCCGGCGACGCGGTGATCCGCCAGCTGACGCAGGCGGGCATTATCGTCTCCGCCGGCCACTCCAACGCCACCTATGACGAAGCCAAAGCGGGCTTTCGCGCGGGCGTGACCTTCGCGACCCATCTCTACAACGCCATGCCCGCTTTCGCCGGACGCGAGCCGGGCCTGATCGGCGCGCTGTTCGATGCGCCGGATGTTTATTGCGGCATTATTGCAGATGGGTTGCACGTCCATTACGCTAACGTACGCAACGCGAAACGCATCAAAGGCAATAAGCTGGTGCTGGTCACCGACGCCACCGCCCCCGCAGGCGCTGAAATTGATAAATTCATTTTCGCTGGCAAAACAATATACTATCGCAATGGCCTGTGCGTGGACGAGAACGGTACGCTGAGCGGCTCTGCGATTACGATGATTGAATCGGTGCGCAACGCCGTCGAACATGTCGGCATCGCGCTGGATGAAGCGCTGCGCATGGCGACGTTCTACCCGGCGCAGGCAATGGGCGTGGAAAAACAGCTGGGCACGGTCGAAGCGGGAAAAGTCGCCAACCTCACTGTTTTTACGCGTGATTTCAATATCACTAAGACGTTTGTCAACGGAGACGACGTCCTGAGCGAGTAAGCACTGAATGACCACTGGCGGCCAGACACAAATAGGAAATGTCGATCTTGTCAAGCAACTCAACAGCGCGGCCGTTTACCGGC
>Ga0157363_1007219_pt1 | contig 10512 bp, 2 predicted proteins | sample AttsexASBM1_FD_111477 | JGI IMG/M metagenome (GOLD analysis project Ga0157363, IMG submission 111477) | Fungus gardens microbial communities from leaf cutter ant in Ribeirão Preto, State of São Paulo, Brazil - Atta sexdens ASBM1 | ecosystem: Host-associated > Fungi > Mycelium > Unclassified ...
CTGACATTTTCAATCGAGAATAACTTTATGATGCAGACACAAATCGACTAATGTTTCTATGGGGTTATGTTGACAGATGCCCAAGTTTATTGTATGACGTTTATGATCTATTTATTTCGACCATCACTTACCGCTAAAGCCATCTATAGGAAAACGGCGGAAGCCGTTGTCCTATAGCCGGAAGTTGTACACCTAATATAAACAAATATTAATCAAATGTGTCGCAAAGTAATTGTAACCATGAAATTTGTAAGTCTTCTTTTCTTGAATTTTTATTTTTTCGATTTATTACTAAAATCACGTTTGAATATGCATGTCTCATTAACGAATGTAAGTCATATGAGCTATGTTTCTTTATTTATTATGCTGTAAAAAGTGATATATGTAAATATATGTAAACAAATAATTGATAAGTAACTTGCCAAAAGTTAGTATAACTGTTGAAGAAAGAAGAAAATTTTTATAAATTTTGTAAAAAAATGTTTTCCGTATAACACCAATTCATTTTTATATTTCTGAAAGTTAGTGTTATATCTTCAACAGTTACGCTAACATTTGGCAAATTACTTATTAATTATTTGTTTACATATGTCATATTTGCACCTGCAATTAAATCCACAAAAACAATTTTGTATAGATAATATTTTTAATTGTCCAATTGGACACTTTTTACAGCATATTAAATAAAAAAACATAGCTTATGTGAGTTAAATTTAGTAATGAAACATGCTCAAACATGACTTTTTAGTAATAAAGTGAAAAAATATAAATTCAAGAAAAGAACTAAAAATTTCATGGTTACAATTACTTTGCGAAACATTTGATTAAGCTATTTGTTTATATTTCGTCGAGCTTTTCTAGATAAAAAAAAAATCATGATTTTACGTCAATTTATTGCTGAAAAAATATAAATTTAGCAAATTTTAAGGCACGAAATTAGAAACACACGATTAATTGCCGAGCGACCCGATCTTCTCTACTCGATCGAACGCCGTTTCTACCACTCCACTCGGAGCGCTGCTGCTTCCTCAACTTTCCAATGGTTTTAAACAAATTTTTTTCGGTAGCAAGAAATTCGGGAATTTTTTAACAATAAATTCATTTCTTCCTTAATAAATTGGTGCCAGACGGAACTCATAATCTTAAAAATTAAAGCCATTCATTTTTTGAAAAAAAAATTGTTATCTCGCTCTTAATAATCAGAGGATAATTTTTTCTTTTTAAATTCGTAGAAAAATGTCAGCTGTCGAATGCTTCACATGGCTATTCGATACATATTAACTTGTAAAAAAATGGAATTAATCCATTTTTTGTACGAAAAAAAATCCCACTTTTCAAAGTCGTTTATAGTAGTATAATTACAAAAAATTTGTTACTAAGTGTACGTGATAGTACAACTCTTGAAGAAAAAAAATCACCTCTGTAACTTGCTGTGCGACTCAAGGATGAAGAAATTAAATTTCGCAGACAAGTTTTTTTAGTAAACAAATTGCTTTTTGCAAAAACTAATGAATTTCAGGCTCGTTCAGAGATTTGTTCATCATTACGAGGGTTACATTTTATGAGGATTTCAAAACTTTGCATTTAAATCTCAATGAACAGAGAGTGAGTGAAAAAAAGTCCTTTTTTGGTGTTTAAAAATTTTTTTACTTAACTTATAGATCGATTTTAATGTTCCACGTCTCATTTTGTAGGTATTTCGAATACCTACATTTTTTATACTAAACTTCTTTCCATAAAATTAATATCTTTTAATTTATAAGCGAAAAATGCTTTTTGTAACTATTCGATTCTTTTCGCATATTTTCTTCTCGAGTCTCAAACATACATATTTCTTTTTTGATAACCTTTCGAAAATGAAAAGAAATATTGGTTTATAATTCTTTTCCGTAAAATTCTACTTATACTGAACTATTCGTGCTATTCGAGTTTATGAAGGAGATATATAATGCGAAAAATCGTAAACAATTAAATATCTCATAAACTGTTGCGTTTTAACATAATTTATACTATTCTGGATTAATGGGAGGAGGACTACAATTTATTAAAATTTACATGTTATTTAGAATGTCCCTCGCCTCTTTTGATGTCGAGAACTACCGAGCGGCCGAGATTATTGAGAAAGCATTTTTGGTCGCTCGAAATAAGCAACTAATGTGAGAAAGAGCTTGCTCTCTCGTTCATTCTCGGTGCGTCGAAGGCGATCACACGTATATGGGCTTATGCTTGAATGTGTGACTACCGGTTTCGCCAGATCGCCGCACAATGATATCGATCTGATATAAGTGATCGAAAATTTCAATTTTTTCATTAAAAACTAAATTTCTTATAAAATAATCTCTATTAGTGTGAAAAATTTTAGAAGTAATAATATGTTTCTAAAAAAAAATATAAAATTATAATTAACAATAAAATGATGCTTTATCTTTCTACAGTTAAATTAATGAAATAATTAATACGTCATTAAATAAGGTAAATAATAATATGCAAATTAAATTATTCTTTTAAAATTAAATTAATATTAAATTTATTTCTAAATAAATATTTCAATAAAAACAATTAATTTTCTTATTATAAAGGAAAGGCCCCTATTATGATGTATCGGGTTCATTTTGGATAAATGCTAGAAGTCCATAGACAGAATTTAAAAAATAACAAATCATTTTGAAAGGAATTTAATAAGTTTTAAGATAATGTTATATAAAATTTAATTCAAATTTCATTTTTTTTTTGAAAATTAAAGAGATGTAAAAAGTAAGAAAATCGCAAAATCAAAAAATTGTCTCCTAATATGGGATGCCCCATGAGAAATCGATAGTAAAAGTATATCAGTATTGCAATTCAAAAACTGTATTTAATATTTTTAAAATACAAACAGATGTGCGCCAGCCAGCATACGCAAAAAATAAGCATACGATAGATTATACTTAGGACTCATTTTCAGGTAGTTGGAATCGCAGAAATAGGCACTCGACGTTCATTCCGGTGGTCTTTTTTATTATTGTACAGTAACATTAATACTTTAGCAACGATTTTTACTATACATACAAGCATGATTTCATACGAGTGATTGGTTCTTACTCATGGATATATACAATAAATAAGAACCAATCGCTCTGTGAGCAAGCTGCATTCTGAAACCCTCGAAAAAAAAGTGATGCAACCTTTCTGTGACGTACACGCAACCATCGACGGAATATGCAAAAGAAAATAATGCCGTAACACAGGCTTTTACATGACGCATAATGCATAGTGCATAAGCGAATGAACTAATCTTTTATTTCCTCCCATTCCATCGAAAAGAAAAATTTCGATTGGTTTCCTTTATGCATTATGCATTATGCGTTATGCAAAAGTCTTTGCTGCGGCCAATAAATTTGCGCAACAGAAAACGGTGGAATCGGTGGAATAAAGCCATGACCAATCATGAACGTTCTGCAGTTCCGCATATCTGCATCCCAGGAGCGCACCCTGAGGATGCGACTCCATGATGTGGAATTGGCGAAACGCTGATTGATTGTGGCCTCATTCAGTCGATTCCGTTCCGCTAAAATGTGTTTTTCTATATTCTATGGAGCGAAATTTCCAGAATGCGCAATTAGCATTGACCAATCACCAAGAGCCTTCTCGTAGATTACTTTCGTTGGATCTACTAGAACAGCGTTTGTCATTGGTTACGCATCTGCAAGTTTCGCTTCATAGGACATAGGACATAGGAAACTAAATTCCTGCGGATAGGAAATCAGACATACATACTGGAACGTTGCCATGTCTTCATTTTGTATACTCATGATTTTGATTTTGATTTCCGCCTTTCTGTATACTATATATATATACGATATTTGTGTTCTCACCATATTGACCTCCATATTTATCTGGAGACTTAATTAATTATCTTCAAAGTTATGTTTAGATTTCATCGAGTGATATCATTCTATTCTTGTTATTTACCGAATATTAAATAAGGATGACATAACATCCGGAGGACACTCAGGGAATCCGAACACGCCTCGGCATGTTGATTAATCATGCGCTTGTAGGAGACAGTTTCCTCCATTAAACCAGCTTAAGGAGATTAATTTTTATAATGGCAACTTTAATTCTCTCTCTCTCTCTCTCTCTGTCTCTCTCTCTCTCTCTCTCTCTCTCTCTCTCTCTCTCTCTGTTAAAAATTATTGTTCTTCAAAAAAAATTAATGTATCAAATGAAAAATTAAAACACAAATGCTACATTCTTAATTAATCAAGTTAAGTTCTATCAAATTAAAAAGTAAATGGTAACATCTCTTATTATTTATTTAATTCTAATGATTATATAAAAGATTTGATATATATATAAAAGATTTGATATCAATAAAATTGGCGCCAAGTAAAATTCTTCAAAATTTTATGTATTATTCGTAAAAAAGAATTAATATCAACAATTGTCGCAAATTAAGTTTTATGTAATTTGGATAGATCATCTTGGATGGACCAAGAAACGCAATTAATTAGTTCCACCAATTAAGTAATTGGCGTTAGTGAAATCGGTCCAAATGATTCATCAGAAAAGCACGCTTGATTAGCGCTTTTTTTACTTTTTTTTTTGAAAAGGTACGTTTATATAAATAACATAAAATAATACCATTTGTGTTTTACTTTTGAATTCGATAGAACTGAACTTGATTAATTAAGACTGTAGCATCTGAGTTTTAATTTTTCATTTGATACATTAATTTTTTTCGAAGAGTCATAATTTTTGACAGAGAGAGAGAGAGAGAGAGAGAGAGAGAGAGAGAGAGAGAGAGAGAGAGAGAATTAAAGTTATCATTATAAAAATTAACCTCTAAGCTGATTTGATGAAGAAAACTGTCTCCTACAAGTACATGATTAATTATTAATTAACATGCTGAATAGACTTGTTCGGATTCCCATCTGAGTGTTCTCCGGATGTTATATTATTCTTGTTTAATATTCGGTAAATAACAAGAATGATATCTGGATAGACTCGGGTGGAATCTAAACACGAAGGTAATTAATTAAGTCTCCAGATAAATACGAAAGTCAATATAGTTGAACAATATGGTGAGAACATGAATGTCGTATATATAGAATGTCGTATATATAGAAAGAAAGAAGTATATACAGAAAAGCGGAAATGTAAATCAAAATCAAAATCATAAGTACACAAAATAAAGACAGGATAATGTTCCAGTATGTATGTGTGATTTCCGATCTGCAGGAGTTTAGTTTCCTATGTCCCATGAAGCGGAACTTGCAGATGCGCAATCAATGCGAACTAATGACAAACGCTGTTCCGGTAGATCCAACGAAAGTAATCTACGGGAAGGCTCTTATGATTGATCAGCGCTAATTGCACATTCCGGAAATTCCGCTTCATGGAACATAGGAAAACACATTTTAGCTGAATGAGGCCACGACCAATTACGAGCGTTCTGCCAATTCCGCATCATGGGATCGCATTCTCAGGATAAAATCACACGGTGAAAATGACTGCGGAATAGAGAATGCATCATAGAAGTAATCAATCAGCGCTATTCGGAATAACGTGATTAGTCGTGACTTTATTCCGCCGTTCTGTTGCGCAAATTTATTAGCCGCAGCACAAACTTTTGCATAACGCATAAGACATAATGCATAACACATAATGCATAAAGGAATCAACCAATCGAAATTCTTCTTTTCCATGAGAGGAAAGGAAAGATTCTGATTAGTTGATTCGCTTATGCACTATGCGTTATGCATCATGCAAAAGTCTGTATTATGGCTTTATTTTTTTTGCATATCCACCGATGTGTACAGCCGGTCACAGAAAGGTTGCAACACTTTTTTTTTCGATGGATTTCGAAATGCACCGAGCGATTGTTTCTTTATAGATTCATGAGTATTGTATGACCAGCTGTACATGTTCAATCACAGGCTTCTATAATATATATATTATATTACTAGACTGCTAACTTATTTGAAAAAGTGGCTCCCAATTTTGATGTAACATTATATGCTTGCATCAAGAACCGCTCTGCGTGACGTAATCTGCACATGCGCATACACCAGCACATTATTTTGACAGGCAATTATTTAGAGGTCAATATGATCAGAACATGAATGTCGTATATATAGTACATAAAAATGCGAAAATGCAAATTAAAATTAAAATGAGTACAAAACACAATCGATAGTGTCCCTGTGTGTATATGTGATTTCCGATCCGCAGGAATTCATTTTCCTATGTCCCATTGAGCGGAACTTGCGGATACAGAATAAATGCGAGTCACTATTCCGGTAAATCTAAAGCAAAGAAATGAAAATTTTACTGCAGTCTGTGTTAGCATCGCAATATTTCGTCGCTGTGACCAATTTAACCTGAATAGTCATCGACTTCAATAATTAATTACATTAATTCATGAGGCAGAGTGATACTATTTTTTATCAAATTTTTATTTACTTTTATAAAATTAAAACGCATTGATTGGATGTATTTTCATTACTGTTATTAAAGTCAATCAAAAGTGCTGTCACAGTTCAACAACATCTAGATATTATTTGGATAACCATTTAATTACGCGAAAATACATCGACTAAAAGTATTTTTAAAGTATATTTAATATTTGAGGTAACCAGAACTCAATTATATTATATAATATAGCTTTAGCCACAATCGCACTTATTCAACTCCTCCGCGATCTCATGACTGTAATAACTTCAATTTATAATCTCTGCAGAGTGTAGAATGTATAAAATGTGTACAACCGCAGCGCTTGCAACACTCACTGACCATGTGTGATATGACCATGTATTACTAGCACCACATTTGACTCTTGCGTCAAAAATTCCAAAAGGACATTTTCCCCACTCTGTAGCAGCGACGACGATGACGACTACGTTTCTTAATTTTTTCTTAATAAAAGTTTCAGATTCATATTTTGCGTCGCAATATCTCCGCTCGAGAAAAAAAATAAAAATACTTTTATTATAAAATATAAATAATAGAGAGCATACAGCCACAATGATAGATATTAAAATCAATATTTAAAATTATCATATAAAAACGTAGACACTTCGATCAAGATTTGATCATCATCAGACATCAAGATAACAAATAAAAAGAAAAACAAATATAAAGAAATACAAAAATTAATTAATTAAGCAAAAATCGCTAGTCAAAAAGATGGTAAAACAGTATCAAGATGAAAAAAACAAATAGAAAAAAATACATAAAATTAAAACAATGATCGCTCAATAAGATGATAAAAGAATCCAATTCCAATCGCTTATGGTATGAGTTAATCGAGTAAGATGAAGTCCAGTGAAATGAAATTAACCAAAAATTTTAATGCTTCTCACGAATAATCTATTCCGTTTATGATTCCTTTTTAAAGAAAGCGAAGAGCGACTTCGTCTGAAAATACGGAATTTTCATATTCTATTTAAAATTAAAAGAAAGGAAAACACTTTTTAATAATTTAAATTTTAAACAATATAATAATTATTCATGAAAATCAATCTAAATTCACATTAACACTCGTTTACCACGTATTTTTTGACGCAAGTCCTTGTAAATGTAACTCGGAGTAAGTAACACAATTTAGAAAAACAGAACAATTTGAACAATGATAAGAATCACTACTGACAAAAATTTGGAAGACGATAGCTCGCGACAGTATTATATATATATATTGTGAAACGAAAGGAGAGGGAATGATAATGAAGAGGGTAATTCTATATGTGATAGATAGATTTCTAGCGTTCTGTGTCATTTTGTTTGTTTAAAACTTTTTCTTGTCGTTTGTTATGTATCATCTCGGAGATCATCCTTTTATAATAAGAGTGTTCTGAGTTATTTTCACACGAAGTCATTCTTCGCTTTCTTTAAAAAGGAATAAACGGAACAGATTATTCGTCAGAAGCGTTAAAATTTTTGGTTAATTTCTTTTCTGGACTTCATCTTACTCGATTAACTCGTACCATAAGCGATTGGAAAATTCTTTTACTATCTTATTGAGCTAGCGATTTTTGCTTAATTAATTAATTTTTTGTATTTATTTGTCATCTTGAGGTACTGATGATGATCAAATCTTGATTGGAACGTCTACGTTTTTATATGATAATTTTAAATATATGACTTTCGTTTTAACATCTATCGTTATGACTGTATGCTTCCTATTATTTATATTTTGTATTTGAGCCTTCAAACATTTAAATTTTATTTTCATTATATATTCTAAGCGGTCACAATTGATTGAGCACAATTAGAATAGAACTTCATCGGTTTAGCCTATATTAAGATCCGATAATCACGATCTGACGCAATTTACTTGCTTGTGAGTTGTCACGGCAGTGTCGCTGCGCGTAGCTTAGCGCCGAGTGTCTACCAGTGTTTCCAAATTTCAAATACCTTGGATATCTCATATTACGATTTTTACGCCTTATTACATCATTAAATCTATTGTAATTAAACTTCTGTAATTAAAAAATTCAACATATCCCATATTTTTCTATTAATCGTTATACAACCTTACTCTGTCACTATGAAGAATTTATTGCCAAATATTTATTTAGTAAATAATAAACAAAGGTTTAAAGGCTCATCTTAATGAAACTTGAACACTTCCAAACTCTAAAATCTTGTTTTATGACTACAGACATGATCTAATAATATATTTTCTACTAAATAATTTTCAATCCAAGAGCAATAAATTCATGATGAAACAATAGATAGCGTTATTAGTTTAACAAAAATACCGCTATTACATATTAGGCGCCTATCTCATAATAGGAGGCTTTCCTCTAAACATATAATTTGATTTTACAAAAAAAAAAAAAGAAATAAAACTCATAAATGAAGATGCATTATAGACATTAAATATTGATTTTTTAATTTCTTTATAGAGGATTTGCAGAGACTTGTAGAAGTAGAATTATTAACTCTTATGTTCGCTCACACGCAAAAAAAATAACGATACAAAAAGAACCCTTTTTACTTCAATGTTGAATAATTTGGTGAAAAAAAATCGTACAGAAATCTATAAAAAAGCAAATTAAAGGTAATAATTCACACTTTCGATTGCTGTAAATTGCATTTTTGTGTAATCTTTACTTTACGCCATAGACATTTGTAAAATTTGTACAAAATTTTCACCTATGACGAGTATCTATTTGTGTTTCTACAGCTCTATATAGAATCAGTTATATTGAAATATCAATAATCGATTTCGAAAGTAGAAATTTCAAGCTTTAAAAGGCTTTTTTAAACATCTCTTTACGATGATTTTTCACTGAGTTATTGCTATTTGAAAATATTAAAAATTTGTGCAAAAATTTAGTGTGCAAAAAAAAACGGGTCACTAATAATTTTTTGCTCAAATTTTTAATGTCTTCAAATAACAATAACTTAATGAAAAATCATCGTAGCTATCGGTCATTGATATTTCAATTTGACTGATCCTATATGGAGCTATACGGACGCAAATGGATACCCATCAAATGTGAAAATTTTACAAATGTCTATGGCTTAAAGTAAAAATCACAAAAAAAATGCGGTTTACAGCAATCGAAAGTGTGATCTTTACCTTCAATGCTTTTTTTGTAGACCTTTATACGATTTTTTATCATCGAATTATTCAATATTGAAGCAAAAAGGGTCCTTTTTGCTTCGTCGTTTTTTTTGTGTATGAATGTAGACGTATAAGAGTTAATAATTTTTATTCCTGCAAGTCTCTGCAGATCCTCTATAAAAAAATTAAAAATCATTATTTAATGTCTATAATGCATTCTTATGTGAGTTCTTTTTTATTCCTTTTTTTGTAAAGTCAAATTGTATATTTATTATCAAAAAATTAATTGTTTTTTTAAATATAATAATTATTTAGAAGTTAATTTAATAATAATTTAATTTTAAAAGAATAATTTGTGTATTATTATAGTTTAAAGTATCTTATTCAATGACGTATTGATTATTCATTAATTTTAACCGTAGGAAGATAAAGAATGTTTTTCAAATTTTATTGTTAATTATAACTTTATACTTTCTTGTGGGAAAAATATTGTTACTTCTAAAATTTTACACACTAAATAGAAATTATTTTACAAGAAATTTAGTTTTCAATGAAAAAGTTGAAAATTTCATTTTCGATCGCCTATATTCAGATCGGTACCACTGTGCGCTGTCTGATCCTGTGTCATTGTTAACGTAGAATTCTTGGCTGAGTGTAATCAGGAGCCTCGTATATACGATGCCTATATAATATAATTCTATATAATATAATTCTATAGCTCCTATATAATATAATAAATCCTATATAATACGATATATATCATGTTCCAAGACGGAACATGGAAACTCCCATATCTTTCAGAAGAGTACAAGAAGTCATTATACTGGGACAAAGCGATAAATTTGTTGTGAAAGAAAAAATCGATAACAACAAAGTTGAAATTTTATAATACTTAATTTTGATATCAATTGTCGAGAATGATTACATTGATACCTTTTGGTTATGAAGAATCATACCTA
>Ga0157363_1007220_pt1 | contig 10512 bp, 6 predicted proteins | sample AttsexASBM1_FD_111477 | JGI IMG/M metagenome (GOLD analysis project Ga0157363, IMG submission 111477) | Fungus gardens microbial communities from leaf cutter ant in Ribeirão Preto, State of São Paulo, Brazil - Atta sexdens ASBM1 | ecosystem: Host-associated > Fungi > Mycelium > Unclassified ...
CGTTGCGAACAGAAAATTTAAAATGTAATACGATACCGGTAAAAAATAAATAAAAAATATTATTGATATTGAAAAGGTATTAAAAGAAAATTTTTTGTATGACGTTTTATTTTTAAATTTGCGCGAAATTTACTATATGAATGAATGTAACATTTTTGAGATTAATATAAAGTGGATTATATGAAATAAATTAAAGAAAATAACGATAAATTATAAGATCACAAAAGTTTTTCTTGTAGTCGTATTTTATGAAATTAAATGTTTTCATGGGAATAACGAAACGAATGTAACATGCAACTTTTACTAAATTAATAAAGTTATAATATTAATTTTATAATCAATGGATTATAAAAAGTACACATACAAGAAAAGTATTTTATGATATTATATAATATACGTAGTTACATTGTCATTGCACTATATACACATAAAAAAGTATATATATATATATATATAGATAGATAGAGATAGATATATATATATATATATATATATATATATATAGATAGATAGATAGATAGATAGATAGATAAATAGATAAATAGATAAATAGATAAATAGATAAATAGATAGATAGATAGAGAGAGGGGAGAAGGGGAGGAGAAAGAGGGAGAGAGGAAGAGAGAGGGAATGGGAGGAAGGAATTTAAAGAGGAAGGAAGAGATCTTATTAAAAAAGAAGTTTTTGTACATATAACATTATAATATAAAATAATCGAAAATTAAGCTTAGTTTAAATTCAAGCTTAAATTTTCAAGGTTTAGAATAGAATTCTATTTATAATATGCCACGACATAAACTAAAGTAGAATATTTAAATCAAAATACATATAAAATATACATATATATATAGTAAAATCTACATTTTTATCAAAATATACAAACAGGGAAATAAAACAAACAGAATTCTATTCCTAGCGAATTATCGTTTGTTTAAAATAAGCTAAGAGCTCTCTCTCTCTCTCTCTCTCTCTCTCTCTCTCTGTTGTTTGCCGCCAAATGTAATTAGAACTCTATAAAGGATTGCAATCGGGAATAGATCAGTAAAGAGGATTAAGAAGCCCATTCTGAGAATGCTTCAGTCTTCGTGTACAGACATCTTCACAAAGTATTTACTATTGTGGTCAGGCAGATGCACGGTTAAAAGTAAAAAAAGGAAGCCTCAGCGGTAAGAGCGGAAACTTTTCGGGCAGAACGACGTGCTCCGGAAACTCGCATCCTTTCCATCGCGCGCTGTGTCCTTCGGGATACGCCAGCATGGTTTGGGATAAACTCACGGGCATCGAGTTTACTTTGGCGACCGTCAATCCTTCGGGCGCTCAGTTTCTGGGACACGGAGAAGCAGATCTCGCCATTAACGTTTTCAGGGCAAACAAACGGAAAGCTGCCTGGTTCGTTACGAGATACCTTCTCTCGACAATTCGATGAAAGCGACGTTCTGTGAGATTAACGAGACGAGAAATCGATTGATCGTGTGTATGTGAGACACGATTCGGGTACCTCTCTCTTCGAGATTTCGGATGGTTTCTCAGTAATTTGACGTTGAAAATATTCGTATTGTTAAATTATCCGATTGAATTCAAATTATTTTTTTACGATCGTTTAACTTGAATTATGATATATTGTTAACGATTCGTAGTATCAGATTTATGATAAAATAGTGACGAATAAAAAAACAGAACAAGTTGCAAAAATTGATTTTTTTTCAGTTGATATTAAGGACTTTCAAAAGATTCAATACATTTCGCAGTTCATGTAATGAAGATGAAAAGTTGTCAGATTGTGGTTATATATGAAGTTAAATATGATAATATTATGTAGATACCGAAGTTATACATTTCAAAATTTCTTCCAGTTTTGACTTATAAATGGTAAGGAAATTTGATTTGTAAAATGTGTATGCAATATTATTCTGTCGATTGCTACTTTTAGAAAGTAAAAGATTAAACATTGTTAAAGGTGCTTCATAATTCTGAACATAGATAAACAGAATTGACAAGAATGAAATCGGAATACTATCTGATTTTGTGAATATTGAATTATGAAAAAAGCAGGAGAAATGGAAAATCGCGCAGATGCAAATGACGTGTATTGAGGACGTTTCGATAATCTTTTGATCCGAGTGCCAGTAATGACATTCGAGCAACTCGACACTCACCGAGTTAAGATTGCAACCGCAGTGGCGGATATTCGCCGCGCCTCGCCCAGCCTTAATCTACTTAAGCCGCTTAATTCATGGCGTAGCTACGTAAAATATTTACATTGTACAAGTGCGCACACGGCCGCAGGGCTGTTACGCGTGTACGTAAACGTGCCGCGTCATGCGCGCGAGCGTCGAGATGAGGGAAGCCTTAGTCAAGAGTTGGTAACTCCGTCGGAGCGATATAACGAACACATGTTGCAACGAGAGTCTACATAATCCGCAACAAGCTGTAGAGGCGTATGCAACTCTATGTGCGTGTGCGTGTGCGCATGTGTGATGCGTGCGTGCGCGCGCGCGCGCGCGCGCGCGCGTGTGTGTGTGTGTGTGTGTGTGTGTGCATGCGCGCGTATAAGGAAGGGTTGCGCGGGGGAGTCGTGCACGCGCCCTTCTCTCATTTCCATGTCGCGTCCTTCCTGTTCGATCGAACGCGAAGCTGGTTCATCTATAATTTTAGCCTCGCTTAGTTTGCCATCTAATCTTTTGTCTTTACATTTATGAAATAATTAATACGTCTTTAACATTTCAAATTCTGTTTTACATTGTGCGTTGAAGCAATATTATTAAAATATAAAATTTCTCCAGTTTTTTTCATTTAACAAAAATTATTTAAATAAAAAAAAAGTATGATTTATTAAATTAAATTAAAAAATAAACATGTCCAATAAGATCATTCTATAACTTTTAACGATAGTGTCGTTATTATTATATTGCGTGAGTATGCATGATAAGAAGTAGCACATATAATGATAACGATACTGTTGTTAAGAATTATAAGATAGGTACCGTTATAACTAATGAATACGAAGTTATTCTGAATATACATTCTTTAAGGCTATTTATTATAGTTAAAGATCATTAAAATCGTTGCGCGTTTTTGTGGCACACATATCTTTATTACATTATTATAAAATTTATAGTAATTGAAATGTAATTCCTTCTGTAGTTGAAGATCATTGAAATCACTGTTTTATTGTGTATCTTTACTGTATTACTGTAAAATTTATAATAATCAATATATTGATACATTACATATCGATTCTCAAAAATTATTTCCCATTACATGAAATAATTATCCTGATTGGTTTTACTTTGATAAAGCTGGTTTTATACGCGAAATAAATCTCATTTTCTTGAACTTCTTCTTACATACAACGAAAGTGATGTTGAAATACCAACGTGCCACGAATGCAACATTATTATCGCGGCATGCCCGAGTGTTGTCCGACTCAAAGAATAGAAGCACATTTCCATTCGTGCTATTTATACGGGGGATGGAAGGTGCACACGCACGGACGGAGGTGATTGTACGTGACACGCAGGCTAATGCCGGTTATGCAGCACACACCAGTCAGTTCCGCGTATATGAGAACATCTGTACCAAGAATTGAGTTCGGATAGGGCCTAATAGTTGGAACTTAACAAAATTGTTTGCGCTTCTGCTGATTCTGCTACCAGTGGTCTCATAACTATACGTTTAATCTTGCTTAGTTGTTAATAAAATTAATAATCTACTCGAATTTTTAACTATAATGTGTATGTTGAACACCGCACGAAAGCAAATGGAAATATTATCTACGCTATGTTAATTGCATATAGAATTGCAAAGCGTCCTCTACATGATTTGTGTTATTTTCAGTAATAATGTTTAAAATCTATTAATAATATTTAAATTACAATTTCTGTTAATAATATTTAAATTACAATTTCTCTGTTAATAATGTTTAAATTATAATTTCCATTTCTGTAATTTATTATATTTAATTTTTGTAATTTATGAAATGTGTTCAATAAAGAGACACCATCATCAATTTTTCGGAGCTCAAATAAGTATTAATATATGTTTCACAAGATTAATTTCACTCGGGTCCAGCTAGTAAATCAATTAAAAATGATTTCGCATCGATCCTCTTTGTAGACAATGCAAATATGATATCAATTTATTTACTGAAGTGCTGCTTCACTCAATTTTCTGTCGTGGACATTACTGTCGTGTCGTTCCCGCGGAAATATATTTTTGACGCATAGTTTTTCACGCCGGTACGATCGTAAGCGGATGATCAGGCTTTTATGGAGTATCGGTCGTCAGTAGCGTGCTTTGTGATGAACCATCGACAGGCATGACTTTCCAATGCAACGATGCATCGACTTTGGCTGGTTACATGGCACCAAATTGAAACACCATACTCCAAAACACACAATCGCGCTGATGATATCGGCTGCATTGAAATTCATAGAGCTAATCGATGTTATCGATACTAAGAGATGCAAAGATTTTATATCCTCAAAGAGAATACCGCAAACATTGCAATTAATATAAACAATTACTATTAAATTTTGTTCGTAATAGTCTTATAATTAAAAATAAAATTTTGATACGCTTGCATAAGTTTTCAAATGCTTAGAATCATGAATGTTAAAATTGTACATCTTGAATATTTCGATCATAAATGATCGAATGCGAATCTATAAATCTTTAAATTTCAAAATACTGTTTCTGGTTTCTCAAATCTTATAAAGTGATATTATGCAAAAAAAATCCTGCAATTATTAAAATCCTTTAAGAATTTTATTTGAGTCTTTATTTGGATAAATATTATAAAATAAAGTAAGATTTAACATGATGAAAAATGAAAAATGCGAAATTGTCTGGCAGCATTAGTTAAGAAAGCAATGAAGAATATAGCACCGTTTCTCTTATTGTTAGTTATGCCAATGGAAGTAGGTCGGATTCAGTGTTCTGGAAGCAATGAGTGCACTTGTATGAAACGGACCGGAGGTGAGGTTTGGTAAACCGGTACATTTCTTCAGGGGAGGATCGCTTTACACGTACCGTGACCAGTTACGCGGGACACGACCGATGACATAGAGCGGTCGCAGCAGTCACTCCATCGCGCATGCATGAGACGTGATATGAATTGCAAATATCTAAATGCCGCTGGTAGGGTTTATATGTAATATCGGTGCGGTCTCTCTTGCCAAGTAGCTTGTCAGACCAACCCCAGAGACTGCATGCTTTATTTCTCTAAAATTCTACTACTGTAAAATTTCGTCACACATAAGTTATATCCGTTGTCAATGTACGTGACAATTTATATTACTATCGTGAAAGATAATTTTATATGATAAAGATTCATTTATGACAAAATTTTCTTTAGCTACGAATATATTAAATTTATCAAAAGTCACTTATTGATAATTAATTATTTAGTGTAGTTTTATATAACGCTAGTGTAGTTTTATTTTTATACGAACTTGATCAAAATAAAATGTTATGGAAGATCAAGCTTCTTACATATACATTATTTATTTAGTTTATTTTTAAATTTTACATTGTTCTGCAAGAAACGAATTTCGCAATTTATTCGAGCGTGTTGAAATCGACTCTATCACTCGTTGTCTTTAAAGATACAAATAAAGTCTAAATTATAAAATATTACCTAATTATAGACCGTCACGATATCGATATAATGTATAATTAATACGAATTGTGCATTGTTTATAACATGCAGTACGAAACTTATTTATAATAATATGATATGAATTTAGACCGAATAAATCTAAATACAAAAATTCTTATATTCATTCAAAGCAGGATTTTAGTATTTAAATATTTTTATTCGTGAATTTATATATATATATATATATATATATGTATATATATTCACGTAACTTTTGTAAATTTATAAATACAATACTTTCCATAAATTAACTTAATTAGTAGATAATTTATGATTCAAGTTTCAAATGACATATTTATTTTAAGAATTATTTTGGAACAAATTATTTTGCACTTCTCTTCCGTTCTATTATTACTGTTCATACGATTATATTAGACGTTTATTTTGCAGAATACGGTTATTCGAATCGTGAATGAGTAAAGCCGACAAGTCTTTTCCGTTTACAGTTTGTCGACTTGTGGTTTCCAACTGTTTGATCCGCTCAAAGAAACCGAAGAGTCGAAAAATTTAGGTCAAGCGACTTGAAACGTATACCGATTTTCCTTGAATTTAACTTAGCGTTACTAAAAGGTTTAATATTATTCTTTTGTGTTGAATGATTGTATACCTATGTTGCAATATAAATTATAATTTATGCAAAGGGAAACAATTCTCAGTCGTACCTGAAAATTATTTTCTCTTCCAGAGAAAAGATTGCTTCGATTTAAAGAAATTTCGGTTGAATGAAAAAATTTCTTTGATTTGTGAAAAAATTTCTTTTTGATTTAAACATTATTTTTTTAAATCAAAGAAATTTTTTCATTTAACCGAAATTTCTTTAAATCAAAGCAATCTTTTCTCTGGGTGTGCATAAAGTGAAAACATAATTGGCTACAATGATCTTGTTTGCATGAATCTTGTAATTTTCGAAGTTGTAATGGAATTTGAAATTTTAACGAGGATAAAATTTTTTCACGTATAGTATATTCGTTCACATTCAGTTTCCGATGAATAATTTTTTGAAACGCGTCTTTGGAATAGATTTTATTTGCTTTTCAAACGCACAATATTGTGTGCTTAAATATGTCCAAAAACATCATAGATCGTATCAGAGATTTACAATTTAAATAATTTCAGAAATGTTCTAAATCGAGAAATTAAATTCGTTTGTTCGGTAAACTGCTGTTCCACGAGAAGCGAATTTCGCGTGCAATTTATTCGAGCATGTCGAAATCGACTCCATCGTTCGTGGTCTTCAGAGCTACAATGAAGTCCGAATTTTCCAGCGAGATTTCAGCGGGATATTTTTGTGTGCGATATCGGCACGAACTGGAACATTCTCCAAGTACTACTACAAGTACATTCCCGAGAGTACGAAAATAAATGTCGGTTGAATTTTCCGTAGATACCTTTCTAAGGAAAATGAGAGAAATTAGAAAAAAGTACTAGCAATATAATATAATTGAATTTACCAAACAGAATAGAGTACACACTATTATATAATTATACATTATTATGTACATCTACTCTTTAAATCTCGTGGAGCGAAATCTCACTCGAAAAGACTGAAAATTTCGCCTGTCTTAAAAAAAGAGTGAAAATCTGTCACTCTTGAACAAAGAATAAACATATTTTCATTCTTTTTCAAAACAGGCTAAATTTTTAGTCTCTTCGAATGAGATTTCACTCCACGAGAGAATACATATATAATATTATATATAGATAATAATAAAAGTATACAAATATATATATATATAATATATAATATATATATATATATATATATATATATTATACAAATATATATATATATATATATATGTATATATTTATATTTTTGTACACATACAATTTTATATTTTTAATACTTTTCTCTTCCTGTATTGTTTATAGCATTTAATTAATTTACTTCCGTCACTATTGCCCATTTTCTCTTGTTCTTGCATTTCTATTACAAAATTCTATTATTTAGTGATTCTTTGAAAGCTACTTTTTTCAATGTTCTCTCGCTTATGAAACCGCAGCAGGATGTGAGCACGTCCCCTTGCACCAACACCTCTTCTCCTGGTGCCTGCGAGTAGGAGCTGAGCCGGAGCTACCGCGACGTTGGCCCGTTTCCTTCCTGCATCTCCTAGTTTTATTCCCCGTACCCATTCCGGGATCCATTCTCGCAGAATTTTACTAGCCGCGACTCGAAAAATCTCGGCCACAGCCGAGCTCCGCCGGGAGAGCCCGGGCGCGTTACTGGGCTCTACCCGCGAGCGTCAAAGCCCAGAATTTATGACGGTCAACTAAATGTCCGGCCGAGGAGAATCCACTTGGGCGTGTATCACGTCGGCGTGTTCGCGATTCTTTCATGGCTGGTGCAAAATTTTTATACGCCCTCCGGCGGGATCACAGTGTGTGTGCGTGAATCTCCACTGACACGCGTGGAATTACGTCGCCATTGTTCGCGCGGCAACGCGATTTCCCGTTTCCTCGCGACAGTCGTATCAAGCGTCGTCATTACGTTGCATCCAAAATGGAAAACATTTCTAGCGCGGCCGACATTGCATTGCCGAGAGATTTTTGCGTCGTTGAACGTTACGCGTGTGGAGTATTTCAACGTTCTCCAATGCCTACAAGCCATAAATGTGCCAAGCATTTTTGCAGGAATTTGCAAGAATTGTTGGCTATCGATTATTATCGTCAATTAAATTTTAACACTATAGCATAGAGAAAGGATCGTTGAAAAGAAGAAAACGATTCTTGAGAATTTTATTTCAAGTAATTATTTTAATAAAAAATGAAAAAAATGAAATTTCTCCTTTTAAAAAATTTTTCATATAAAAACATATATAATTATATATATGTCATATATGAAATGTATTCATATATGAAATATGTTCATATATGAAATATGTTCATACGTTCTTTTTTATTTCGTAAAATGACTGTTTAGTACATGCAAAATAATAATAATGAAAAAATAATTAAAATGATAATTTTTACTTAATTTCTTTTACTTTATTTCTTCAAAAATTCAAGAAGAAATATTTTTATGTTTTTTTTATTATCATCATTTTTTTTGTATTAAACAGTATAATTTTATAGGAGAAAAAAGATATATGTGAGCATATTTTGTATATAATTATATGATTGTATATATTTACATATAAGTTTACATATATACACGTCTGCTAGTTCCCCACTTAATCAAATTTTAATGAATAAAGTATATAATAATGCGCTATTTATGAGTTCTCAAAATCCACAAAAAACAATTTTTGTATGTTCATTTAATTAAAAAAAATTTTTTGGAGGAGTTGAGTAGGTTATCAGTCAGCCTTCCTTCATGTATTAATAACAATCGATTTGGAAAATAAGACACTTCCCTCTTGGAGCAAATAGTCATATTCATCCCTAAGTCGTTTAAAATTGCAACATTACGTTATCTAACTATGCAAAATATATCTTTGATTTATGCGCTACTATTTCCAAGCAATTTCGGTTTTTTTTTGCGTTGTAATCCTTAAGAGATTTCCCTTAAGGGATGCAGTGCAAAAATTGAAACTATGTGAACATGAAAGCCCATAAATCCTGCGTATTTGATTTTCCAAAACACGGAGGGGCTGATTGACAAATCTACTCAGTCCTCTCACAAAAATTTTTTTTTAGCTAAACAAAATGAGTGCAAAAATTATTTTGCAGATTTTGAGAGCGCATAAATAGCACATTATTATTATATAATTCATTCCTTGAGATTTAAGTTAAGTGGGGTGGAGGGAGGGTAGATAGGTAGACGTTATTTATACATGTATAATTATTCTTATATGAAAAAATTTTCTGTTGCAAGCGTAATGAAAAACTGCTATTTCTTACTTCAATGCTATAATGCATTTATAGAATTTTAGACGCTCTGGTAATCAAATTTACTCATACGAAAATAAAAAGTAAATTTGTTCTGTAGCTTTCTTTTGCATATATATTCTATTGAGATAAATTCGATCTATATCAAACGTCACGTTTAAAATTTAACGTAGCTCATACATCTCGATCCGACGCAAGAACGATCCAATATCCGGTATTCACGATATACTCTCTCTCTTTCTCTTTCTTTTCCGTGGAAAAAAGTTCTCTATTCTATAAAAAGGAGAAATAGGTCATGCGCGGATCAGCGCTTGACTGATTGTTTTCTTATGCGTTGGAAGAAGTGGTTGGTATGGAGCTACGCTGGAGAGGTAGTAAACTCGTAAGAGAACGTCCGACTTTATCATATTATTACGCAACTGTTACGTGCATACGTCGAGGCGAGAGTTTATTTGCGCCGCGGCCAGTCGTTGCCGACGCCGACGTCGCCACCGTCGTCGTCATCGCTATTGAGTTTGTTTGTTTTTTACTCAAGGCGCCGCGTCGTTTCGTCGACAATAAGCCTGCAAAGAAGTTCGCGCGGCGAGAAACGTAGATACATGCGGTGATTTGAAGGGTCACCGGTAAAACCAGAGAAAGCACTCGCGCCTTTTCTTCATTGACATTTTGTTTAACGGTAAGGTCGAGAGAACGAGATGCGAACATTTTCTCGAGTTTGCATTCACATATACACACACGCGTATACACATACACACAATTCGTACTAAAATAACACCCGAACGGAAGGAATATTTTCACGACGGGAATTTATACAGCGAAGTCGTCGCACGTTGTGTAATCATTGTAATCATTGTACATAACAAAATAAAAGTCTCAACCGTGTGCAACCGAAATGCGTTTCCAAAAAAAATTTTCTGTTCTTTTTACGTATCTTATTTTTTTTTTAATATTTCGCAAAACTGCAATTACTTTTCAAAACATTACTTTTTAAAACATTATCTTAAAACTTCTATAAAAGCAATTTA
>Ga0157363_1007222_pt1 | contig 10511 bp, 7 predicted proteins | sample AttsexASBM1_FD_111477 | JGI IMG/M metagenome (GOLD analysis project Ga0157363, IMG submission 111477) | Fungus gardens microbial communities from leaf cutter ant in Ribeirão Preto, State of São Paulo, Brazil - Atta sexdens ASBM1 | ecosystem: Host-associated > Fungi > Mycelium > Unclassified ...
CTATATATATACACACACACACACACACACACACACACACACACACACACACACACACACACACACACACACACACACACACACACAAACAAACAAAAAGAATCTACTATGTAGATGATATATTTGATTAAAAGCTAAATCTATACATATAGATATACGAGTTTATTTATAAAGTAAACTTTTGTAATAGATAATTTAATAATAACGCATACATGCGTGCGTGCTTCTGTACAGTGGATGATCAAATTAGAATCATAGTTATGGTTTTTTTTTTAATTTATATAGAAATACAATCAGAGAGAGAAAGTCATGTATATATGATAATTTTTAATAGACAGTTGAGTACTAATACACTAAAAAGGTAAATTTATGTAATTATTAGTTTATGTAATTATGAATTATAAAATTATGAGTATAAAAATGACAATAGGCTTAATATTTTATGTAGTAATATTTCCTTTTGTTATAATTAACACATTAATTCGTTTGGACATATTTTCCTTATATTTTAAGCAGTTTATTTTGATTGTTTCTATCTTATACCACACATTAATCAAATAATGTTTGTTTAATTAACGTTTGTTGTGATTCTTCAAAATTACAAAAGTAAGCAAATTCACTAGATGTTAATCAATAAAATTATAAATAAATATACAATAATAATCTGCTTATTGAAAATGCAATATAATATGTTGAAAAAATTGGCCAAAGACGAACAAATAAAATAGAATGTTATTAATATTAATTAAATTTAATGGACATTAAAAAGCAAAAATAATTTAATAAGCAAAAATAATTTCAACTATATAGTTTTCATCAATCGCATGAATTTTACAGTATAGTTTAAACAATAAAAGATCCAAAAAAGTAAAAATTCATGATATTTATAATTACATCCAATATAGATCCTTAACGTCTCGCAACAATTAAACTTGATTGTTGATATCATCTGATCAATTAAATTTCCAGTCCTTAAGTCCTCATCAAGAAAATTGACAAAAAATAGGGCGTGTTACAAATTCCATTTTACAATTAGTCAACAGTTTGTGAAATGCAGTGACAAGCAAATTGTGAGAATAGAGTAAAGTAAGATACTGATAAGATTCTTCTGATTTTTAATAACGATCAAGAACAAAATAAAAAAAAATTATAAATGTTTTAGAATTTACTCATTTTTATAATTTTCATTTTATTTTAAAATACGCAATCTACTATCTGGAAGTATTCCTGTAAAATCGTTAATTTATGTGGTTCTATTATTTTTATCACCTACTGTATGTGTTACACACAAGCGCGCGCGCGCACATATAAACTAATGCATATACATGTATGTGCACATACATACATATAAATAAGATTTATATTATATAAATCTTAAATGCAAAAAACGACGTAATTTAATATTAGATATAACTTATATTAAATATAAGTTATACAGGGCTTGTAATACCGATGATTATTGGTACATAGATATTTGAAGATTTTCTTCAAACAACTATATCTGCGACTGAAGACACAACTCAAGACACTTCTAATGAAAATCTATCAGATGACACATCTATGGATATTGACACGAAGAAAGATAAAGATATAGATCAAGATAAAGACCAACATTGGTTGTGTTTGTTAGTACGTTGCAATAGCAAGGATGAACTTATGCTTTTTGCAACCGGGAAAAATATTAGTCGTAGCACTATGGATCGTTTGAAACAGACATATGAGTCTGGTTCGGGAAGGAATTGTAATGTCAAATCTCTCTATTGTAAATCGATGAACAAGTAAGATTCCAACAAGATAAACTACGCTCCAAATAGCAGAAAATTGCATATATTATTGCATTCATTTCAGACGCGATGATAAAATTGTTACAACATTCTTAGTGGGAGCAGAAGCTCTAGATGAAATCGTGGGTAATTTGAAAGTGCAGCTTGCGCCAAAGACGAACTTTTGGTGTAACGCTGCTGGTGCATGGAATGTAGCTAAAACAGTTGCGGACATGCTTGAGCCCACAAAAAAAATTACAATACTTGAAATTGGTTGTGGAATAGGTGTAATTGGACTTACAATAGCATCTGTAAGTACTTGCGTAACTTACTACATAAGATATTTATGTAAGTAAACGCATTATTAAACAACCTAATAAATATTGATTTTTTAATATCATGCGTTATGTATGTGTACATAAACGCAGTGTTAAGCAAATTAATGAAAAGAGTAATGTAAAAAATAAACTATCATTGCATTATAACAGAAATGTCGAGAAGTGATAGGAGTTGATTCACCTTCGGAAATAGAAGAGGCTGAAATGACATGCGAATTGAACAATATATATAATGCATCGTTCATAATGGGATCTCCATCCGAAATTGTAACTAAACTAAATTCTGCGCGTGATTTACATAATAAAAATCGTGTGACTTATTGTATAGTCAATGCGGGCACCAATATGGGTAGAGGTACGCAAAATTGTTTTTTTTAATCGTTAGTTTTTATTGGCGATTAATTAATAACATTTAACATTCCGATCACAACATATATCTTGTGATGATAAAACTCTAAAGTTATAATATCTTTTAGCTATCGAAGTAATGACATGCTTAAGGAAGATCAGTTCTCTTCGACGTATTGTAATGGTCACTACGTTGACAAAACAATCAGTTCGAGCAATATTAGAACTTGCACGGCCTATAGAAACTGGGCTCGGTCATCCATTCATGCCAATTCGAGCATGTGTCGTCGATACATTGCCTACGGGACCTCATTTTGAGGTAGTTATTCTAATGGAACGTAGACTCATGCATAGGCTTACGCAGCCATGGTTTATCAAAATGCTAGAGGAAGAAAGCAAAACGTTGGCTAATACTAAGGTTTTAGAGAAAATAATCAATAATGACAAATCTGAAAATGCTGATGCATGGGTAAGAAAGAATCCCTTAGCTAAACCTGAACTTGTGGAAAAATCTAAAGCGTTACACACGAAAAAAATAACCAAAGCAGTGAAAAGCAGTCCTTTACCAATAAAAGGTAAACTAAAATTGAAACGAGACCGTTCGCCCGATATAATAGAAATTAATAAAATACCTAAAAAAATTGAAAAGATAGGATCTAAATCTAAAGTGGGACAACAGGGTAAGTTTGGTGATACACAACTAATAGACATTACATGATATTACATATACACATACACACATCTAATCAATTTTTTATTAATCAGATGTTACAGCTAAGAAAAAGACCTGGTTTCATGAAAACTCAAATCTTCGCATCAATCCATTATTTGAAAAAAAAACAAGGGAAATTAAAGAACAAGTTGATTTAAGAGAAAAATTATTGAGTAACCGAATTGACACAGATCTAATACAGAAAGTAAATGAAAGTCGAGAAATACTTGAAGCAGCCAAAGAAAAGTTAAGCGGTCCATCTCCTACGGTTGATGCAACGACCGCTAAAGAATTAAAAAATGTATTAAGTTTGGTCCTCGATCAAACTAATAAGATTCAGGCTCATTTGCCACGTTCAGTGTGGGATCGCATTGCGCCACCTGAGCCTGAGTCGAAGACGCTTGATGATGATCCTCTTTTAAAAGGTCGATTTGTACAAGAAACTCGTGCACAGGATATCGTTATTACGACAGCGAACAAAGAATACTTGGAAACAGAGGACAATAAACCAAAATTCAAAAAATATCATAACCTTGCACCATTAGAGCCAAATATGATAATGCCAGTATCAAAAAAATTTAAATCCGACAGACCGGAATTTCCTCAAAAATCATTTGACAACAGAAATAGACAACAAAATCAAGATAATTTCTGGAATAAGAATAGAAGTTTTGATAGAAATCGTTGGAGCGATACGGGATCTATAAGAAGACCTATTTCTCCAATGAAAAGACAAAATTTATCATTTACACAACGAGCATCTCCATCAGATGGATTTTCATCAAAACGTCCGTTATTGTCACCACCGAGACGCTTATCGCCGTCTAGAAGACATCTTTCTCCAGATAGATCGTATCAAGTACGTAATTCTCCATCACATCGAGAATATTCTCAGAGACGACCAGTGTCGCCAATAAGAGTAATGGTATCTGATAGAGAAAGACGTGAAATGTCGCCGCTTAGACGTCCGTTTTCACCGATTAATCGAATGTCTCCGCCAAGACGACCGATGCAAGTTTCAGGTCGACCAATTTCACCTATGAGACGGCACATATCGCCACCAAGACCACAGTTATCTCCACCTAGACGACAAATATCTCCGATGGAATATGACTTATCTGCGAGACAATTGTCTCCGGAAAGAAGACCTATGTCGCCTATTGTCAGAATGATGTCTCCATCAAGACCAAGAGACTTGATTCCACCGCGGCATCAGTCTTCTCCCAGACACTTTTCGCCACATCAAGCACCACATATACGTAATGCTTCGCCTCCAAGGCGACAGCAATCTCCTCCGAGGCGACAGCAATCTCCTCCAAGGCGACAGCAATCTCCTTCGAGGCGACAGTTATCTCCTCCAAGGCGCCAGAGTTCGCCACCAAATAGATTTGCGGATGAATGGGACATACCAAGTCGGGGTGCTATTGAACAAAGCAGCACTTGGCAACGGTCCGTTAATGAAAGACCGGAAAACATTTGGCGTAATGAGAGACAATCGACAACAAGCGGAAATTGGCAGGCTTTGTCTGATAATGACAAATATCGCAAACCAACTAATCAAGATAAACCCTGGGATGGCAGAGAATCTTCATCTCATGGAAATTCATGGAATGCAAAACAATCAAAACAACTTGGAAATATGAAAGAACCTTGGCAGACTTCAGACAATAGATGGTCCGGTCCATCTAGATCGGGAAATGGTGGCGAAAATTGGAATCGGGATAGTTTGGGACGCAACAAGGAACCTTGGAGTACAAACAAGCCACGATGGGAACAGTCGCAATCTAATGATTGGAATCAAGGAGACAAAGATGATTGGAATGACCTTCCGGAAGACGCAAGGGACCCTTGGGGGGACGACGGCAATCTTGGATTGAACAGGAACATCGATAATCAGGCTACTTCGTCGACCAATTGGTCCAGAGAAATTGACAAGGATCCTTGGGGAAAATCCAAAGATAATTGGCAAAACAAATCGCAGACATTTCCAGCGAAATCGTTATGCCAAAACAGTAATAATCCGAGTATAAACGACTCGCGCTGGTTGCCTTTAAACGATATGAATAAGAAGGTATCATCATCATCTACTAACTGGCAAGGAGGCACTAACGTTGGATCCAACATTGGGACTAACGTTGGATGGCAATCAAATTATGGTTTTCAGACACCGCAGCGATCCTTTGTGCCCAATTTGTTTAAGGATCGACGTTAGTTATAAGATGTTAGACAAGATATTTTAATGTTACAAAATAATAATAGTTTAGCATCACTTTTGAATTTCGGTTTATAAAGCAAAAGCACATTAATTGAATTGAATGGGTATTAAAAACACAATGTAAAACAAATATGCGATGTCAAATAAAGTTACGACTGCAGTATGTGTTAAAATATCTGTCTCTATTATGTGATTTATATTGTGATTTTTGTGCAAACAATAGTGTTTAAAAGTATTTCCATTCTTTCAAATGATTCATAATGAGACAATTTATTAATATGTATTTCAATAAGATAAAACAGATGATACTTATTTTTTTTTAATGTTTAAATGTTTATTAATTACCTTAGTGTGCAATGAGAGAAATAAAAATAGTCTATATATTTACTGAGGAGCATTGTACATACATAGTTTTGCACGAATTGCAAATGATATATATGTAGTATGTATAATATGAATTGCAGTTGATATATGTATGTAATAATAGCTAATTGTATCTCTCATTGAAATGTTTTCTAAAATATATCACAAGCTGACATCTCATATTTCATATCTAAAAATCTGCAAATTATGAGTTTCTTATTATTATAGAGTTCGAACCGAAACTTTTACCGAAACTGAAAACGAATCATGTATCAATTTCAACTGAAATCATATAGTTCTTTTTTATAAATATTTTATAAATATGTGTAATTATTGTTTCAATAATTATAACGTTTATGAAGAAAAAGTACTTATATTCTTTAGCCAAATTGGCACATAATCAAAATTTTGGTTTTCAATTTCAGTTGAAATTTAATTACTGTTTCAATAAATTATGATATTTATGAAAAAAAAATGATTATATGGGTATATTTATACTTATATATGACCTTTATAGGATTCTTATTTTTAATTTTTGGTTGAAATTGATATCGAGTGTTTCGGTTTTAATAAATGTTTCGATTTAGACTTATTATATTATATTTAAAAATTATATGAATCACGATGTATATTCTTTTAAATTAAAATTGTAACAATTTAACAAATTAAATAAAATTCTATAACAGATGTTGTTTATTACAAACTGAACATAAGACAAAAATATACAAAACTGCGCTTTATATTAAATATTTTACACAATTTTCGAAAACAAGAAATTTATATTGCATCAGATAGTTTTTGTGGATCTAAATATGCATATAATATATGCATATTTAGATGTTTAGAAAATTACTTAATATATTATGTTAATAAATTTTTAATATATTAAATAATTTTCTCTTTCTAATTTATATATCTAAATTTTACGCACATATACATCTATAACTTCAGACATAATTAATCGTGCTATTCTGTTTCTATAAAAAAACAGATATCAATGTTTAATTATTGAAACTATTAAAACTCTTCTTGTAACTTTAAATATTAGTCTGTGTTTAACAAATATCTACAACATTGCAATAATAAGTATTAAATTTAGTCATTTTAGTTGAATGTTGCAAATATAAATTTTGCAGTATTTCATTATAATCGCAATATTTTTGTTCTACTAAGAGAATTTTATATTATTGCTACTAACATAAATTGCACCTACATGGTGACGTCACAATCAACTACACAACTGTTGTACGATTCTAATTGTATTCAGTGTACGTTGTATGTACAATCTATGTTTAATAGAAACAACAGTTGTGCATGCTGAGCAGTAAACGAACATGATTGGATTGGTTTATTGGTTATGATCGCTGGCAGCAAATTAGCCTCGATTACAGTTACCGTGTTCAAACGTATATATGAATGAATATGTTTACATAACACGGAAATAATAAATTCATAAAATTTCTGGAGATTATCTCGCAGTTTGGAATTCTGTTCATCAATACAAACGACAAGAAATGCTTCTATCAAAGGTATTTCAATATAAATATAAAACCAATGCAAATTGCGATTGAGGTTAACCGTGTGTTATATTCTGTTAGCTACCACTTCTTCTCAGAAATACTACTTTTGCTGCCATACAACATGAATCAGGATATCCTGGTGTTCTCATGCATAAATATCTACGAAATGATATATCCTCCATGAAACTTTTCATGTCAACACAACAACAGGATTCAATGAATGAACAGATCTCTCTTTCGATAAACACGGTAAATTTTGTTATTGCTATGTTTCCATTAATTTATTCAAATATAGTGTGTAAATAGAATATTTATTTCTTAGGGCACACCAGATAAGTTGTATAAAAAAATTGAAGTTGAAGTCAGGGGAAATGATCCAGCGGTATTAAAGAGTTATGGAAAATTTGCAACGATGGCTGCAGAGCATTTGAAGATCAACATAGGTAGAAAGTGAGTTCTTATTTGTTTATTAATGTTCTAGTTAGATCCGATTGTATCAATGTTACTTTAACTTTAAGTAAAACTTTCCATATCTCTCTCTCTCTCTCTCTCTCTCTCTCGGCTTTAAAAAAAGAAAGTGAGAGAATTTTAAGTCTTGCTTAAAATCAAAAGGCTTATTTTTTTTAGCTAAACTTTTACAGTTCATCTTTCTTTCTTTTTTCTTCAGAAGAAAAGAAGAAGAAAGATGAACTGGTGCAAAAGTTCAGTCAAAAAGAATAGGCCTAAAGTAACATTGATGCAATCAGATCTTATTCGATTATTTAACTTTAACATTTAGCAACGATTGGATCATATTGAGATTCTGTGTTGAATATCGTATAGAGTGATAAAAGCACTTACATAAGTCCTCCACCCACAGGAAACATCACAAAAAATAGCTGATTGGATAATATATTAAAATGAATTTTTTTTGTTTATAGTACAGCACCATATAAAGCTATCCACGAACGTTGGACAGTACTAAAATCTGCTCATGTTCATAAGAAGCACCGGGTTCAGTATGAAATTAGGACTTACTATCGCTATCTAGACTTTTTAAAATTGACTGGATCGACAGCAGATACTTTTCTAGAATATCTTCAAAGAAATTTACCAGAAGGAGTGGCAATGAAAGTGACCAAGGTCAGAGTTTTATATGTATTTATATAATTCAACTATACTTCTATGTACTTTGTACTGTTCATCTTTCCTCGTTTTTTTTCTCTATATAGAAACGAGAAAATGAAGAAATAATGCAAAAAGTTTAGCTGAAAAGGACGGACCTATAAAATAGATTCAAATTCATTTGCATCTGACTTATCTAAGAACTTTTACTTGCAGGTTGAGATGGAGAAATTGTCTGAGAGTATAGCTGCAATGAGTAATACGTAACTATATAATATATAATTATGAATATGTTTATATGATCCAGGTTGTAGATAGTTTATCAATATAAACTACAAAAAAATACATTTCAAGTTTATTTATTTAACTTTATACTTATTTTAATTTTTGAAAATTTAATTATACGATAAAAATAATCTTATTTTAAAAGGCCGCAGTTATAAAAAATAATATTTATTAATATTAATATTTGTAGAAAGATAAGATTGGTAAATTGTTCCAAAAAAAATGATATGCTTTTCTTTAGTATTATTACAAATATTATATATTACGCAGTTATACACTAATTTGCAATAAAATTAAAATCTGCGGCTGTATAAATTGAATGTCATTGGAAAAATATTAAGTTAGAGATTTGATAATTATTACATGTGGCGACGAATCGATATTTCTGCTCGATATATTGCGCGAAAGTTCCGGTAATGGATTCTTCTTCTTAAAAGCTGATGGTCTGTCTTGTGGTACGTTGATGTTTACGGTTTTAAGAGGTGTATCTGCTAAATGCTTGCCTGCGATTCGACGTGCGTGCCCACTACCGCGTCTTCTCATATGAGTCATACGTCGAAAAACACCGTTCGAAATTTGCTTGGAAGTTTCGGATTGAATAGCGTCAATCAGAGAACCTTTTTGTTGCATTTGCGATTGTGCCAAGTTTCCTTCAGCTCTGCGTAAACTGGCTCCAACATCATCATTCCTATGCTTTCTAATTAATTCCGCAGTAGCTGTACATCTATGCAATACATATTCATTATCTGAAATAAAATTTTCATAATGTATACAATACTTACTTATCTAATTCTTGTATAATTTTATATAAAGCTGGTTGCACCAACGGCGGCATATACGAGTCGACAATACGCATTCTTAATCAAGTTTTTCAATTATTCAACTGCATGCATTGTGAGATGGAAAAATTATGCTGTGGATAGTGACAACTGTTTTTATTTAAAACATTTAAACATGCATTAATTGAATGACATCTTTGCTAAATATATACACATGTATGTAAATATATACACATGTATTCTTGTTAAAGTTTACGTTCAGATAAACATAAATCGATGTTACATTGCACACTGATTAAGAAATATATTTGAAAAGTGTTTAAAGAGAATTTAAAATATTTTGATCACTCTTTTATGAAATCCTTTAGATATTTTTTTTAATTTTTGCGTTTTGAATATAAATAATTCTGACTCTATAATAAAAGATAAATATCTATTAATTTAGAATATATTTAAACTTTATATAGCTCAAAACAATTGCTATCGTTCTTACTAGAGATTACTCTAATTAATTCTTTACCGTAGATGAATTTTCACTCATATACTTTTTGAGTTTTATATTAAAAATAACATTTAATAAGATTGTTTAAATTAAAGTTCATCTGTTAAAATAATATTAATTTAGTTATTTAATATTTTGCAACTTATAAAGGAGATATAAAAAAGTAAAAAATTCTGAATTATTCTTAATTAGATCAATTTTCACCCAAAATTGTGTTAATATTAGAAAAATATGAATAGATTCCAGAGTTTAGATTACATAGCATATAATCTGGAATGATAAAAATTATATTATAAAATCACTTACTTGATCGTTTTGAACGAGGATAATAAATCGCCAGAGAATCAGTAGCCCAAACGAAGATGATTAAAATAACAGTCACTTTTTTTAAAGTCATTATCTATCACGAGAGCTTTGCAAGTGACTGCTGACTTATTGACTTAAGTTAAAATAAGGTACTAAGTTTACACACATTTAACAAAATTTATTGCAAGTTAGAACAGAATTGTCTGCCAACTGTGGGAGAGGAAATCGTGGTAGCTACCGCGGGAGTTATCGATCGACTGTTCACGAGGAAAAAGC
>Ga0157363_1007223_pt1 | contig 10511 bp, 3 predicted proteins | sample AttsexASBM1_FD_111477 | JGI IMG/M metagenome (GOLD analysis project Ga0157363, IMG submission 111477) | Fungus gardens microbial communities from leaf cutter ant in Ribeirão Preto, State of São Paulo, Brazil - Atta sexdens ASBM1 | ecosystem: Host-associated > Fungi > Mycelium > Unclassified ...
TAATATTTTGATTGATAAATATCATATAATAATTTTTAATATTATGAGAGTATTCTATAAAAGTTATATCTATTTACATAATATCCTTGGTATTGCATCCTTAATATCCCTGACATATATATTATTAAAATATAAATATTAACTATTTTTAATTTATTGCAATTTGAATTCACAATTCAGTAACGAAAAGTTCAGTCTATGCTGCATCTTGTGCTAAAAAAAATGTTTCGGTGATTTTAAGTACATATCCAATACTACAATTGCGCGCCAAAATCATTTTCAGTCTTTAAACGTATACTTATTCTAAACAGATGTAGCAGTTTTATAAATTAAAATAAATGCTATTACAACACTTTTTAATGTTTAAACAATATTACAATAACATTAAATAATATGTTACTTTTAATAATAATAACATTATCAGAAGTGAACATATAACTATTCATTCATATTTCGAGGATATTATTTAATATTATATAATTTTAATAAAATATTCTAGAAATGTTACATTTAATATTCTAAGAATATACTTTAATATTAAATAATATTATGCCTATAGGACTAATCTTTTTGTCCGTTGTTCTTCTTTTCAATTAGAAATGTTATTTCTACTTTAAAAAAATGAGATTTTATGTAGGTTTTTTATCGAAAATATCAACAAGATGGTTCATTTAAAAAATGCTTAAATAGCTGAAAAACTTTATAAGTCATTGAATCTTAAAAAATCAGAGAAAACGGGGATAACATTCCAAATCCGAAAATTAGAAATTTAATATAATACATATTTATTAATTTAAATTACATTTTAAATCTCAATTCTAAAATTAAAAAGATAATATGATCTATAATATAATAAGACAAGTAACGTTCTTGAAAATGCATAATAGACAGCCAATCAAATATGGATCCAAATATTGAAAAATAATATAGCTGCATGTCAGAAAAAATAACATCAATTTTTGACATGTGTTAAAAAGTCATAAGTCATGAAATTATAGAAGAAAATATATTTAAATATCGCTGTTGCATGTCAATTTCGGAATATAATTATATAACGCTTTAAATGTTGCACAAATATTTTCCAAATTTTTTCTGAATTCAAATCAGTTTGATCAATAAACTATGTTAATTATTTTGTTTTTTATTTCTCGCCTTAGCTTCTCTTAACAAAGACGTCTTATTAATTATCTTTTCTGTAAACATCTGTGAAACCTTTAAACTCTCAAATGTCGTTTTTGCTCATTTTTACCTTTACCTTTATGCTTTTCTCCCTTAAACTAAACTTCTCAATCAAGCAAACTTTTCATACAAAAGAGATCACGTTCGATGCCACGCACTTGAGGGATTTCTCAAAGATCCCTTTCACGTATTACGTATCGATGTTTCAACCGCAATCACGATAGGTATACGGATACAAGGCACGAGATCGATCAAATTAGAGTTTTCAGCGGTTTTATACCCGCGACCGACCGGGCGCAAATTCGAGAGGGGACCATCGTCAATGGAGGCAGGTGAACCAGGCTAATGCTCACGCATGCATGAAGTGCGGTGGATCCCGCTGCACTTCAGATGCATTCGGGCGCGATTGATGCACTCGAAGATGTAGGATAGGTTATTTTGATAGCGCATTCACGCGATCGCATTCAGGGGCGCCGTCCGCACCGAGTACCGCGTCAAATCGAGTTAAGGAAGCACCCGTGAGCTACGTAAATACCGAAGTACCTCTGCTAGACGAATAGCCAGAATCGCAATAATAAATTGCAATTAAACAGTTAAAGTGGAGACTGCAAGTTGGACTGCGCAGAAGAACGGTGAAATCAACTAACGTTAAAATTGCTTTACTATACAGTCAGGCGTATGTTGCAGAAGTTTTAACAGTTTCGCACAAAATTTTCACGATCGTTTGCATTGTATTATGTAATAAGAGTTCTTAAAGTATCTTCAACAATCTGATATATTTTCTGAGTTATTTTACATTAAACATTTTCCATTTATACTTGAAAGATAGTTATAATTTCTTTTTGTTATTGCTTTATAATTTCATTCTTTGTTCTACTTGAAATTTTATTATGATTACATATAGAATTATGATTACATATAGAATTATGTAATATGTAATGTATGAAAGTTCTTAAAATTTTGATTTTAATAGAAACTTATGTAATATTTTCAAAATCTCTGCTATACTGAAATTTTTGTTTCTTGTGACAGTAAAATCAATTCTTAATTTTTTTATTAATTATCGAGCATATAATTGCATAAAAAAAATTTATTTTATTTTGGATATTTATTTCTTTAGCTTGTTTTAAAGAAACTTAAATATATAAATAATTAAATATATAAATTGCTTTTGAACATTTTCCTTCATTTATCTATCATACATACAGAAAAATACATGCTGTATGCAAATAATTTGTTTTAAGTATTTCAAAAACTCATATATCTGCAAATTTATTATAAGTTCATCAAATCAAACTTATTTAAAATATTTTGAATCTCCCTAGTAAGAGAATTTAATATTTAATATTTCAACCAAAATTATTAGATTAAAGCAAATTCGATTTATTTTATAATTAAAGTTTCTTTGATCAATTTTATAATATTGTTTAAAAGAAAATAAATTCTTGTTTGCATATTAATAAATTTTTCCAAAATTTGTAATAACTACATTTAACATTATTATCAAAAAAATATTCTTCATTAAAGATTATTATTTAGAAGAAAGAAAGTAAATTGAATAATCATTTTTTTTAGCAATAGAATGATATTTTCCTATGCATAAAGGCAAAAGATAAAAATAGTTTGCTTTTAACGAATGAAAATAAATTAAATTTATGGCAGAAATAAGCATTTTGTCAACTCTTCTTACAATGATTCACGTATAATAAATAATTATGCGTAAATGAAATATTTAACGCAATATTTAGGCTTTTTATTAAAACTATTCATTTCTTAAAGGTTTTCAATTACGCAATTTACATTTCATCGGGTATTGAATCACGATCAAGACGAATTCTGTTTTTACCGCGTTATAAATTCAATTTTTCACAGTTTACCATAAATGTTGTCAGTTGCGTAATGGAAACCATGTTGAACTACCACGCTTGCGTTCTTCATGAAGGTACATTTCAACAGATAAGTCAAGACACCGGTGTATACCGATGGTTAGTAGAAAAAGCGGAAACTTTTGGAGCGAGATACGTATAATGTGAAGGAGCAACGGCAGCGGTGTTGGGTGTGCAGAGAAAACTAAAGAACCAAGCATCCGCCCTTAGGTATCACTTCGAGCATGTAATGCATCCGTGCACCTACGTGCGGTCTCACCCTTTTCTTTTCTCTCCTCGACGGCTTTCACGGCTCCATGAACTCTTTCGAACGTGTCTGCGATGCGATCGCAAACAATAGAGTGTCCCGAAATATTTTGACCGCACGATCCACTTCATTCTTACAGCGAGCTATTTCAAGCGTGCTTCTGACAGATGAACCAAGAGAAATATGATAATAATAATAATAATTTTAAAGTATATGAATAACACTAGTCGACAAAAATTTTACTTTTTTTTATGTTAAATTGATCTGAGAAGGTGTTCCTTGTATTATTTCCTTATATTTTTACGTTAATTTCAAATCTGTTTTCCAAATTTATGAGAAGAGCAGAATTTTTAAATAACATTTGGAAATTCCTCACATTTCTCTTGATCTTTTCTGCTTAGAATAAATAAATAATTCATAATAAAGAAAAAACTACTGAATCATAACATTTTCTATTTATTATAAAAGTTTGCGAATAAATCATTTTAATTTAAAAATATAATCCGGAAAAAAATTATATATGTGCACATATTTTTTATATATAATTATATATAATTATATATAAAATATGTCAATTTTTTGTATAATTATATAAAATTTTATATAATTTTATCAACTTTAATATATAATTTTTAGTAACTATAATATATAATTATATATGAACATTTTTTCCGGAAAATCATTTTAATTAAGAAAAAGTGTAAATGAGAACAATCAGCAAACTGTATGTTTTTTAAGAATATATGATTAGAAAAAAATTGGAATCTATAGAATAAATTTTTGACATTTAAAAATCAGAATTTAAAAATATTTAAAACAAATAAGAATCAGTCAGTATTATTCATATAAAAATACAAATCATTGTGCGTATATGTATAATTTATATAACGTTCTTTAGAAATTGATTTCCAAGGTATTCAGCGTTAAAAGAGAAAGTGTATACAGGATAAGATATAAATTTCCTTTCTCACGCAACGCGCACGTATATCACAATAATGAAAAACTTCCGACTGAAAAGAAAGAGAAACTATAATTTAAACTGCTGTTACCGCGAAAAAAATTTCGTTTGTACATGTTGCGGTAGTTAACAGCTCGGACGCGTCACCAGCAATTTTTGCGCGGAGTTTCGCGAAATTACGAGAAACTTAGGGCTAGCTGGCAGTTGCACGTGAACAACACGCAAACTCCCCTAAACTGACACGCTGCACTTTCGTGCAGCCGCCAGCGGGTGCCGCTTCGCAAACGGCGAAACTAGACGCAACACACAACACCGGCTCGGCCATCTCTCTTTGGTATTACTTCGGGCATGTAATGGAGCTCACCAGGTCGTCGGGAACCAAAAGGTGCATCCTTTCCAGGCAAATACCACCGTGGTACCAGCAGCAACGCGAGAACAAATATTTGATAGAACGAACGGTGCATAAACCTGTACCGAGACTGAAAAGCAACGCCAGCAAATATGGGAGATCGCGAGATCGATGTTTATAACATTATTATATAATAATAATAATATTCATGTAATATCTCGTGAATTTATATAAGCTCAATCAGAAATCCGAAGTGATAGCTACAATTTTGAACATCCATTTTAATAATGAAATAATCACTAATGCTTTTGTGAATATCTATAATATTGAATATTTGAAACGTTTTCTTTTCTAATTGAATTTGAATTTTTTATAGATAATGGAAATTAATTTCAGGTTTTAACCATATTTGTTAAATTAATTAACAATAAAATCATATTTTGAAATAGATAGAATTATGAAATATATCATAGAAATTACAAGAATTTCAAATACTATTTTTATTAATAAAATAGTCGCCGGCATTTCAGCAATATTGAATTTAAAATAAATGTGTTTTTGTGTGATCTAATATTTCTACCTTCGTTAAATAATAAAAATAAATTTTAGATTTCAATTTTGTTAGTTGAGTTAATAAAAGAGAATAAAACTAAATTTTAAAATAGTATTTACGTTTATAATTAACTAGAATAATAATTTTAAAAATTTTAATCACCATTGTTTTAAATATTAAATATATCTATTTTCTGATATATATTCATATCGTTTTTAAACAATAAATTAATTTTAGCGTTATATTGATTCAAATTTAAAGTTAATTAATTTATATATGCATATAATTAATTTTATAAATGAAAAGACTTGATAAAAAACATATTACAATCCCAATCGGAAGAATAAAAATACATGAAAAAGTATTATCTTGCAACAAGATAATACTTTTTCATGTATTTTTATTACTTATTTGAATAAATACAGAAAAAATATAATTTTTGCGTTAATTTGCAATCCATTTTGTGCTCGTGAAAAATAATATTTTCGCAATGTTCCTTCAGTACATACAATATGTGTATTTCGATGAAGAAAAAAAAACAGAGTGTTTCTGAGAATATAACATTTCTTTACACAAGCTTTAATTATATTTTCATATAATATTTATAATTTATTTATCCTACATTTAATTTATGTCCTATAATTTATAAGTGTATATACATTAATTTATTTTGCTACATATATATATTCAATTTTATTTAACATAGATGTAGAGAAAATGAATAGAAGTAGGGGACGTGACATTTTGCAATAAATCTTGCGTAATGAAAAGCCCGAAATGCGTTCCTACTTTCGGAAATGCACGCTTTCAATGGAAATGCAATACCTCACTCACGACTCATTAACGGATTGAAATCCAATGACTATAAAAGGGGTACACATTTGCAATATTGCACCTTTTAATGCTCCCAAATTTAAATCGCAAAAAGTTTGGTAAAAAGGAGGATCGATATCGTGAAAAATTGCCTGTGCGTAGGAAAAAATAGAGAACGATGCTCTCTCTATTTTTCAAAGTTTTTCGATTGCATTTTTCGTTGGTACAAGAAACCGCTCGTGTACACGACCTTCGACACTAATTAGTGTATTCCTTGCAGATTACTCGGCGGTAATTAACGAGTTCCCAAAATAAACGACATTCAATCCATCGTCAAATTTGCTACGATCTAATATTATTTTAATTCGAGGATGATCTCGTCGTGGAAACGCTAGAGAAAATAAATTGTCGCAAACATCGAAAAATTTTTCTCTTACTCAAGAACATCGCACTTTATTAAAATTTTTTAATGTACATGTCCATTATACGATTTTTTATATGTACAATAAATGACATTTAATATAACAATACATTCTGCGTAAAAAAAAACAAATGAAACGAGAATAATACGTAATGTTGGTGAAAAGTATACATCGTGCTTTTTTAACGATATAAGTTCTATATCCTACATTTCTGCATGACATGATACAATGAATGGATTCCGACTGCATTACTTAAAAATAAAATCGAAAAATAAGAAAAAGTTTTATAATTTCTTGTTCGATTTTTGCAACGTTTTTCTTTTCTAAACGTCATACTTTCAATAAGGTAATTTTCATTCAGTTACGACTAGATTTATCCGCGAGTACACAGAGGATGAGTAAAATTACATAAGGAATGCAGACGTTACATCTAGCAAATTTGACAAATCCTTGCTTGCTCACCGATCATTAAGCTGAGTTGACATAAAGCGTAGCCGCCGGGCTACCAGTCGAACAACAGAATGTTTTCATTTCTGCCGCATTTACCGTTTATTCACCTCGTACAATTTGCGCGAACAGCATTTGCAATTTATTAACTCTCGGCAATTAAATATGCAATAGGCGTTGTAATAAAGCATCATATTAAGTAGTCAATGTATTATTTATTAAGGTTGTACTTTGAACAAGCTATAACAAAGTATGTAATCGCTAATCGATAAATATTATTTTACGATTAAGGTACAAAATTTATCACAGCAAGTAACAATATTTTATAAAAATATGTTCTTGCACCAATTATTCGCAGCGCACTTATGCATTAAGAAGGATAGTACAATTCCTATAAGTGAGATACTAAAATAGATTAGTTTGAAAAATATGAAAAACAGATCCATTTTATAATACAATAATATAAACTTTAATACTTTCGATATACTAAAATAAAATATACTTATTTTAATAACTTATGGCCATTATTACAAGATAAGCTTATCATTTTAAATATAGCGCAATATGCTTATAAACTATTAGTATAAAAATTAATTATTAATTTAAAAAATAAAGGATTAACCCTTACTCTACTAAAGAGAGTCCCTAGTCATCAAGTGATTCCTATTGCAAGTTTCTTTGAATCTTTCGATAATTATAAATTATACTATTTTTTAATATTTTTCAAAATGAAGTGCCAATATTTATTCTAGAAAATTGAAAGTATGTTGGCGAATTTTTAGAAATTTTTTGAATAAATGAAAAAAACGGACGCATTCTAATACCCTCGTTAATATGGATGAGACACCAAATACCTAATAGAGGAAGGATTAATAACATAAAATCATAAGAGAAATACTGTATACACAACAGTGCGAGAATACTGTTATTAAGGTAATAGTTTCTCTTCTTTCTTGATACATTCTACATCTCCATTTGTTTTTCTTTCACACTGACATTTTTTATATCTTACTAAATGATGCATGTCGGCATCGCCTCCAGCAAGATCTATGATCAATAATAATAATAATAATAATAATAATAATAATAATAATAATAATTTCAGTATTTATAGAAATTAGAAATTACAAATATCGTACTATTTTCTTTAGCATTACCATTATTTTGTCCCAACATATTTTGTTTCATTTTTCCTGAATCTTTCAATCTCCTTTTTGGTGAAACTTCCTGTAATAAAAAGATGTATGTATATAGATTTGAATGTATTTATATTATAAAAATTTTGTATTATATATATTTTTTTTCTGAATATTACAACTAATTTAAAATCAACCTAACAAGAAAAATTAATAATTTAAAAAATAATAAAAATGTAATTAATACCTCGTAAATCCGCTCAATACGGTCTCCTTGATTTTGATTGGAATTTTGTCTACCTTTCATTCCAAATCTGAAGAATGGTCCAAAACCGAAATTAATAGATCCGCCAATCCAGGAAAATGGTATTAATATTATACATATGCAGATACTCAAGAAAAAGGCAATTATGATGGGAAACTTGTACAAAAAGTTTAATTTACCTATGAAGCAACAATACATGACATAGTTAATAAGTCAATAATATTTAAACCTCTGTATATTATTGTATAATAATAAGCAAATTACAATACTCACTGGTAGCATTATCTATAAATTCAGATATAATAAGTCCAAAGTATGTTAAAGGTTGAAAAATAACCGTAGTGAGCAAATGAGTCAATACAAGTGCTGGTGTTACTTGCAGTCTAGGATTCGTCATAATCGTTTCATAGTATTTTTCACAATTGTTTGTAGCTGTGAATAGATTTTTACTTACAAATAATACATTAATGTTTCGAATACATTTATTATAAATACTACTTACGAAGAAGCCACTCAGTCATCCTGTCCAAGAAATTCATTTTATGCGGCTGGCAAGCAATTGGCATTTCTCTATATTTTGCTTGTGCTGCCATTAATTTAATTTCTGCTTCCTGCAAAATAAAACAACTTCTAAAATAAAAAAATATCACTCATCATTTCGTTCCAAATACAAGTACATACAAATCTTCAAAATATTTCATTACACTATAAAGATTTTAAATATAATTAATATATAAATGTATTATATATATATATATATATATTTGGAAGTATATTTTTATGATAAAATAATATGTAAATTACCTGTATAAGTCGCCACCAATTTATGACAAAACTAATTACAAATATAACATCAATGATGAGAAAGATGATTAAACCTCGAGACAATTTTTGTCTCCTCAAAATCATAAAACTAGCTATGACTGTAAAGAAGATTATAGTTATGTCCCACTGAAACAATTTAAAATGTTATCACATCCACATTATTAGATATATAAACTCAAAATACAAAAATATATCTTTTAATATTTTATATATATATATATATATATATATATATATATATACATATATATATATATATATATATATACTATAAATATTCTTACGTGGTATTTTATAAGTGATATATAATACATCAAATTTTCCGTAGGTGATATATAATATATCAAATTCTCTGATGTTTTACTCAAAAGTAAATTGAAATAATAAAATGCTTCAGTCATATAATCGCATGCTGAGTATTCAGATCCTGTTATCGCATTGATAAGAATTCTGTCAACTTCTCTGATAGAACCTTGACCATTCACAAATTTCTGCAAGTATTCAAGTTCCGAAGAAAATACTTCTATAGTAAGCGCTCCAACTAATCTATCATCAATTCTCTGCAAGCAAAATTTATCTCATTGTATATAAATAAGAAATTTTTATATTGAATTTATCAAGCTATTACAAATGATTTTAAGCTTGATTCTTCTATTTATATACAGCAACTTACTTGCATCTTAAGTTTTGATAATAATATGGCAATCAAACGTTTATAGAAAATTGCTTCCTGAGTATTTTGTTTATCTAGTTCTTTATAACTACATGATTGTGATATGGTAAGAGATTCATTCTTCTCTGCCACTGGACTAAAATATAAAAGATTCAAAATGATTTATTAACCTTAAAATTTTATATCTTATATAAAATAATATAATTTATACCTAATTAAATCTTCTTTTGCAAACATGTAGAAGAATGATTGTATTTCTGTGAGCTCGGGAGTGGATCTAAAATGAAAAGTACATTCATGTAGAAGATCTAAAATAAAAACTCATGTAGAAGATCTAAAATAACAACTCATATATTTACATAAAAATGCAATTAATATATTTATGTCTTGCAGAAAAATTATGTAATTGTATGCAGTGAATGGATTTTGTTTACTTAAAAGTAATGAAGAAAATACTAGCAAGCATATGGCTTGGAAAAAATTACGCTGAATATATAATATATAATATATTGTTTATATAATACATACGCAATGAACTTATTTCTGGCAGTAAAATGTGTACTAAACACCAAAAATACTCACGGTATGACATCATCCTTCTCACAATAAACATTCAAGAAAAATATACACAGGTAGGCTACAACGTAAATTGACATTTGCAGAAATTGCATGTCGTCAAACGCTTCTACGCTTCTTTAAAAATATCGTTCAATGCTGTTCTGATAGAAATATGATAAATAAAATGTTTTCACAGACAA
>Ga0157363_1007224_pt1 | contig 10511 bp, 3 predicted proteins | sample AttsexASBM1_FD_111477 | JGI IMG/M metagenome (GOLD analysis project Ga0157363, IMG submission 111477) | Fungus gardens microbial communities from leaf cutter ant in Ribeirão Preto, State of São Paulo, Brazil - Atta sexdens ASBM1 | ecosystem: Host-associated > Fungi > Mycelium > Unclassified ...
GTGCGTGCGTGCGTGCGCGCGCGTGTTAAATTATAAGTACTTAGGAAGAAATCTAAAAATCATATAAATAAAATAGATTTATTATACACTGGTACTCCATGTTCGTGCCTTTCTCATGCGCGTATTTTGTATACATTTACGAGTACAAAAAATTTATTTCTTTAAAAAGCTTATTTCTTCTATTAAAAAAAAATAGCAAAAATAATTTTCTTCTAAATAAAAATGTTTAGTTTTCTTTTTGCTGCAATATTTAAAGGAAAATGAATGAAAATAAATAAGAGGAAAACAAAATATGATGTCTTGAAAATGTGTTTTCAATATTCATTTTTTCTTCCTGTTATTTTTGATATTCGCGATGATTTTTCAAATCTTGGGCGACGAACATGGAGCTTACACTTATTATAATGAATGCAAAAGAATAGAAAGACAAATAGAAATCTTAATGTCAATACATTAAATATTCGTACACGTTAATCACAAAATTCTGTGCAACGTTCACAATTTCGAAATTTCATGGAAGATGAGATGCATCCATTGAGATGTTCATTTCACTTATCGTTTCTACACAATACGAAATATCAGCTCTCTCTCACTCTTTCTCTCGCTCGTCCCCTCTCTCTTCCCCTCTTTTTCGCTTGATTAAATTAAAAGTCTAAATTTATTCGCTCGCATTACTCTACTAATGATAATTTTGACTAGTCTATCTTGACGGCCGCGTATATTTTCCTGATGAAGGCATACGCGGCAAAGAAACCGATCGTGCCGGTCAGTAGCCAGAATGTGAGGACCATTAATGCGGTGTAGCCGAAATACATGAGGGTCGGCACTAACTCAGTGATTTTCAGTTTGGTAACGAAGTAAAAAACGGAATACGCCAGCACGTAGACTGCGGATCCACCACTCACGATAAAGCTGCGCCACCACCACCTGTAATCCTGGAATTAAAACGTCAAAGCATGAAAAATAAAAAAATATATATATCATATAAAGGAACAGAAATTTTGTGAATCAAGAAAACGAGAAAGATATATTTAAGAAGAGATATTTATATTCTAAACTGTAGAGGATAGAACATAGAAAAACTGAGTTCAAAGTTTAAATAATTCTTAAGAAAAAAGATCAAATATCGCAATGAATATTAAATTAATTAGATTTTTTGTAATTAATTTTTTCGTTATACTTACTTCGCCACATAACTGGAAGTAAACCATGACTATTGATATCTGCGAGCATGAAATTACAAGGATACAGAAAACGAGGAATAAAAATCCGAAAAGATAATAAAACTGATTTTCCCAGAGCGCAGTTAGGATGAAGAAGAGTTCTATGAATACCGCGCCGAATGGTAAGATTCCAGCCATTAGAGTGCTACAAACAATATTTTCTTTATTAATATTTAATAATATAAAATTATTCTAATTATATATTATATTAATTTTTAAAAATGCTAATATATAAATGTATATCTAGATGATAAGAGAGCGACCAGAATTTTCGTGATTAAAGAATGAACTTACAAACTACGTTAAAGTCAATGCACTTCACAAACAGTGAAGTGCATAAATATAAAAATACCCCATAAATATAAAAATAGTGACTATTTCTATATTAATAATAAAATAGAAGAAATAGAAAAATCGATTAAATTATCTTTCCAAACTCACCACAATATTGGATTCATATACCATAGTTGATCAGGAACTTGTCTGGGAATTTGATTCGTTCTAACTGGATGCGTAAAGGGCTGCTTGCGATAGCCAAAGAAGTAACCAAGATAGACGAGAGGCAGCGAAATGCCGAACCAGAGGCATAGCAAGGCTACCATCGTGGTGAAGGGGACCGCACCGGAGCTATGCTTCCCCCATATGAAGAAATTTAGGAAGAAACACGTTGTGAAGACTATACCTGGATAGAACGTCGCTGTCTGTGATCAATATTTGTACGTTAGAAACTAGGATATACTTTCGTTAATAAGTTTCGTTTAATAAATTGGAAAAAAACATAAAATTGCGCAGAAAAATACATTCGTGTTATATGACTAATTTTCGTTTCTACCAACGTTAAAATTTAATTTTAATCTCTAGAAAAGAGAAATTAGAATTAATCTACATTGATAGAAATGGGCATGATAAGTCATGTTTTATTAGATAGATACAGTCTATGTTTTTTACCAGCAAAGCGGCTTTTCTCCACTCTCGACCCCGCATAGTTTTGTACAATCGGGCCGAGAAGTAGCCGGCGATTAAACCGGAGAACACGTACAAAAATATCGCGCAAGTACCCAAGGCTCCTCGACTCGCCGGCGACAACATTCCCAGCATCGCAAAGACTGCAGAAATACAGACGGGTGTAAACAAACATACACTCGCTATACTCTACGTTGCATTGATAGGATTCAATGTATTCCTACATATCGTAATCAGAGCCATGAAAAATATCTGGATGCCACTGCCAATTACGGCGGCGAATAAGCGCGAGTTGCTTGGTGGTCGAAATACATCTCCGTGGACCAGTTTCCAGCCTGTCTCCTCGATGGTTTCGTCTAAACCTGCCAGACTATCACTCTCGCCTGCATTGTAACGGGCTATATCTCTTCTGAGCGTCCTTACCATGATCATCGTAAGAATTCCTGCAACGAATACATATCCAGAAATTAACATCTTAAATTCTGTAAAGTACAGCAAAATTATTAATTTTTTAAAAATTATTATATACTTATTATTATATACTTATATGTTTATATTTTTTACACTATATTTTTTAATAATTATATTTTAATTATTTTTTAATAGTTATACAGAATGTCCCAAAATAATCGCCAAATATTTCATGAGCAGGTAGAACGAACTATTGAGTAGCGGAAACTGAGTCGAAAAATTCTCTACCATTTTGAAATTTTCGCAATAATTAACAAGATATTAATTACTAAAAATTGTATGAATTTTTTCAGAATTTTTTATCAACTTCTTAGTGCATTTCCTTATTTTTACCAACATGAGAAAATACGGTATTAAAAAATTTTTTTTAAATTCTTAGAGTTTTATGAGAAAAAATAAACAATTTTTGTCTCTTGCAGTTTTTCTGTAAAGTTGATAGTTGATAGTATTTGAGTAAAAAATGATTGAAGATTAATTTTCGGCAATTTTTAATAATTAATATCTTGTTAACTATTGCGAAATGATAGAGGATTTTTCGACTCAGTTTAGTCCGCTCTACCTGTCCATATTGGAAATATTTGGCGATTATTTTGAGATCCTGTGTATTTTATTTTATTATTTATATTGACGACCTGTCTGACGAATAATAATGCATTTTTATATAGATCAAGTAACACCCCAAGAAATTTTTATTTTGTCTTTTTTCCAAAAGCTTACAATCATAATTATTGCATTCTCACCAGATAAGAAGAAGACGACAATAAGAGAATTGATAATCGAGAACCAATGGATTTCTACGTCGCTCATGCCGAGATACACATCCCATCTACTCGCCCAGCTGACGTCTGACTGTTTCCACTCCACCGAATACAGGAAGAGGAGACTTGTGCCCTTCGGATTAACAAACTGCGGACTCGCCTCGCTCGGTAAAATACAAGTATTCCCATCGAATGTCAATTGAGATGTATCGATAGATCGAGCTTCCACCTCGAATCCAACTACTCTAAATTCGTTTCTATAAACAAAATGATCATTTCATCATTTCTGTGGGATTTCCTCAGTTCTGTGAACTCTCTTGCAAATGTACGGAATAGATACTAACTCGCCATGTTTGTGATAGCTTAATTTTAGCTTAAGATAGTTGTTGATGTACACTTGATCGTTCATAATTCCGCCAAGGCGATACCCTTGATAAACGATCACGTTATTCGTTTCTTTGTGCTTCTTTCTAGTAGCCGCTGGTAAATTATCTATCAATCTGAAAAAATCCAAAATATAGATGACACAAACGCATTTTCTTTTTAATCTGGAATCGATACTCGATTTCTTGAATGATTAGCATGCAAGCTGCTCTGATGTATGCTGGAATATGTATGAATTAAACATGATAAGCTAGTATATATGATTTGTTCATTATTATATTATTTATGTTTATTTCTATGTTTATTATTCTAGGTTTATTCGGAGAGACATTATTAGCACTTTTGTCATCTTGTCTTTATCGTTTATTACGGTAAAACGGGCGTAAAATAGCGTCTCCTTAAACGCACTCAAAGTATATAATAAGTATATAGCTATAGCAGCATGTGTGCATGTTTAGCAAGTTTCAAGAAATCAAGCATTGTGTGATCCTAGCTTTATGTATAATAATAAGATTCTAACAAATGCACGAAATATTCATGCTGAATCATCTGGATAACATGTTGGGAATTGGCTTCATCCCAAGTCATCAATTTGGATGGGTCGTGACACAGCAGTCTGCAAGTGATATCTTCTGCCATTATAACTTCATATGGAGTATTCACTATTCTGGAAAACAAAGATAATTATTAAAATTCGTGATAATCAGAAATTGGGAAATGAAAATAGAATTTCGGAAAACAAGAGCCCCTATTGTTGAAAAATATTGCACGAAAATACGAAAGGAAATCTATAATGCATATTATTGTCGTACATTTTCGTATGCGATATTTTCAAAAATATAACATATCAAATTACGATGCAATCATCTGTTATAATTAAACATCCCGTAAAATTTTTATGAATTTCATTGAACAATAATAATTTTGGATAGAAAAGTTTATATCAACAAATATTTCAGAGATATATCAGAAATGTTACAATACATATATATTAAATAAACACATGGACTTAATTTATATAATGATATGGAGCTTTTTGATTCAGTTTATTACATATTTAATAAATTTTGATTACATTCTCTACATAATATTGTTACAAGTGATATAACAAGCCTTCGAATGAAGGGAAAGTGGGAATAAATGGGAATAGTTCTTCTTTTCAGCATGAAAATTGTTTGTATATTTTTTTATTTTCAATAGGCTCATCTAAGATCCAATTCAATAATGTAAATTTTCTGAATAATTTTTTTATATATATTTCTATATATTTTTTTATATTGTTTTTCATTTTTATCATTGACATAAATCGGTGTTCATAATCGATTTTTATATTTAAAACCGTTTTAAGTACAATCTTGAAATGTTATGAGTCTCAATCATTACAGAGACTTAAGGTAGTTTTAAATAATAAAAACCGACTATGAATACTGGCTGTAGATTCAATTTTATTTTTTTAGTTTAATTTATATAAAGTTATATATTAGTTTTTCTATCTTTAATTGTATTTTTCTTCCACGAATTATAACTATCAAACATTTCACTTTTCAATTTTTTCATTTCATTTTCATTTTTTTAATGTTGATTTTATATATGAAAAATTTATAAATCCTTATTTAATGATTAGTTATTTAGCCTTAGTTTCTTGTATACGTACAATAAATATATTGAAAAGAATCCAGATTAAAATATCTATGACACAATTATTTATTGTATATTAATTATTGTAAATACATTCAAGAATTAATAAATGAAGAGATAGACGGAATAAAGGCCTAATTACAAAATCTTGATACAAATAAAAATAACTTGCTCCTTTTTTATATACACAAATAGTTACAATATCAAATGAATTTATGTAATGTCTTTAAGAAGTTACATATTACATTACTTCTCTATTATAATCAATATTACATAAAAAAAGCTAATCGCCGGAAAAAGGGCCTAAGTAAAATTGTGCCTTTATTCCACCCATCCCCTCAAATGTATCGGCTCTCCTAGATTTTCTAATCTTTTTAATCCAAAGCCTTTAATTTTTCAATCAGAAAATGTTTCTTTAAAAGTATATTTAATTCTTCGTTGACTGGATGTGAATCACTCATAAAATTGTTTTAATTCTTTGAAACTCAATTTTTTTTTATTCTGTAGAACAAAAATACAATGTTTATTTTAAAAAATCTGTTTTTTCAATTTCTAAAATAGCCTATATTCAATATGTAAAATAAATACTAAGTAATATCCTTTATCCAAAACTAACTTACAAACTAATTTTTTTTTTCAAAATATCATATCTGAACAATTCTGTAAATTTTTAACTTTTAATATTGAATTTTTTAAAAGTTACAATGTTTCAAAAATTTTACTCGTTTTTTCTTTATTCATTGAAAGAATTTTTTTCATCAAAACTGTAATGAAATTTCAATCAAAACCTATTTGAATGTATTCTAGAGACCTTGGAATTGACTCATAATCTTTTTCATTGATTGGATTTTTAAAATAAACATTAAATATTGCTCTGGGTGTGAGCCATCCAGTGTATCAAAAAAGCGATCGAAAAAAGAGATGTATCAACGAAGGTTAAGATCAGAGTAGTAATCATCAATTTTTTCCTAAATGTATGATATATTGGGTTGTCCTGAAAGTTCGTGCCGATATTGAAGAAAAATTGAAACGCAGAAAATTTAAATTTTAGTATACATTTATGAAATTATATAGGTTAGTCGGCACAAACTTTCCAGACAACTCAATATTATATATATTACACATAATTATATTATATAATATAAAATTATGACAACATTAATACTTTTTCCCAAAATTAAATGTGTTTCTTTTGGAATGTCTTACCTGTCACCACGTAACACCTCTCCCAAATTCTCAGATTTATAAATGAAAGTTCCATTCTTGGGTAAGCAAAACGGAAGGGAGTAATATTCATATGGTAATTGCGTATGAGTGCTGGTCATCTTGACTGCTTTAACATCTATCTTTTGACCCTTCTTGAACTCTACTGGAGCAACTCCAGGCACGTAGAAGCCATTTGTCTCTATCAGGAGGCATATTATCACCAGCACAGCACCATTCCTCTGTAATCTTCCCTGTATTGAAAGATGTTATCAATTAACACAAACAGGCAATAACATTGCAACATATTAAATCCAACTGAATCAGGAATTTGTGGAAAATAGAAAAATTATTCTTGAGAAAAATTGTCTTATCAATATAACAATAGTAAAAAAAATACTAAATAAACGCTCATGCAATCAATGTATGATAAAGGTCTGATCTTTTTAGTTAAATTTTTTACAGGTTCACCTTTTCTCTTGTTTTCTTCAATGTGAAGAGAAAAGGCAGAAAAATGAATCGTACAAGAAATTCAGTTAAAAAGAACACGCCTATTAAAGTTCTTTGCAAGTGGATATAAAAAACGACGTAAAAGTCATTATTTTTATGGTCAGGTTTACAACGAATCCATAAAGATCCTACGACGTTGCGCTACTGTAAACATCTATAATGGGATGAATCAGATTTATATGTGCGCGTAAAAATTGCGGGAAAGGAATGCATGAAGAGATCGATCGAAGAGATCGATTGCAGCAGGTAGTTGACGTTGTGAGCTGTCAATCTCTTTCTGAGAGCGATTCGCTTGCGAGTAAACGCGCAGAAAAGACGAAAGCCTCGGCGAGGCCGTGTCATGTCATGCTCGGCCACGTAGATTCCTCGAGATATGGACTGCGAGCGAATTAGGTTGCACCTACCATTCTACGCGATTACTATGACTACTTTTCTGGCAAGGATGCGTGCCACGGTGTTCCTTGTAGTGCCTCGCCCTCGATTTTAGCCGTCACCACCAACGACACCAACTCCACTGTCAGCAGTGTCAGCCCCACACCCCCACATCGGCGATTTATCCACAGCGAAGTTGCTGCCGCGTGCGCGCCCGCGCGCTGAAGTCAGCTGCGGCACGGACGCGCTGAAGCTGCCAACGTTTATTTAAAAAAGTCTCTAGACGCAATGCAGTTTGATCAAAGAAATTAGAGATCTGTTCGCATCCCTGACGAAAATTTTTCTCATAATTTTCATATGAATTGGAACATTTTTCAGAAATACTCAGAAATATTCGGAAAGTTTACAGCTTTCAGAATTTTTCACACAAGTGAATTCTGAAATATTCTGAAATTTCTCATCCCATAATTTTTAAAAAATATTTTAAAATTTTTTAGATTTTATAACATTTCATCAGAAATTATACTTACAAAACATTTTAGAAATTTTACGATATTTTATAATTAACATATATGAAAAATTTCTAGAAAAGATTTTCTGAGAAATGTTCCAATAAAAAATGTAAGAAAGTTAAATTAAAATTATATAGAAATTCTGAAAAATTATATAAAAAATTTCGAGAAAAATTTTCATCAGGAGTTACTTGCATTCAGCACCTTCGCTTTCTTTCTTTTTAACTTTTGAGTATATATATATAATATATATATATATATATATATATATATATATATATATATATATACAGTGAGTCCAAAAAGTATTTGTAAAGAGAAAATATTTTTTAAAAATCTTTATTTTTAAAAAGTAAATAAATTTTATCCAAAGAGATGAGCCATTGAATTAATAACAAATCGATATTGATACAATGATTTCGATATCAATTTGATGTCGATTCGACATTTAATTGATGATCATTGGCCGCGTTTAGCGGACTCAATAGTTGAATACTCGGTACTCTATTCGCTACTGGAGAGCCTCACAGGGGCTGTCAAAGTCTCGGTATAAATGCTTTGAAATATTTGATGGACCAATTAAAAGAAAGAATTTTATAAACTGACCAGTTAAAAAACGCTTCAAAGCATTTGCAGCATCGCGACCCAGGGAAAGAGCAAATTGCATCACGTGACCGTTTCCTCTGATTGGACATGAGCATCAAAACTCCATAGGCATGAAAGAGATTAAAGAAAATTAGTGACCCCCGTTCTGACTGGACATGGGCATTCACGTGATGCATTTGCCATCTCTTCTTGTGAGGCTCTTTACTCGCTACTATTGATATTGTATTCTTCCAGATCTAAAATGCTGATTGAATGATCTAAAAAAATACACCAATAACAGCGAGCACTTACTTAACTGAATTGAATCCGTTGAATGTAGTCGTAGCCATTTCTTATCTCAGCTGAGTAATTAACAATTTATTCATAAAGAATAAAATAGACTGTATGTTTCTTAAAATTACAAATACCAAAAAGATGTATATTAATTATAAAAAATATATTATCTGAAAAATAAGCGAAAATTAAAAATTGTTTGGATGTTCAAACAGTATTTGTACAGTCACCGACAAGATACTGTTAAAAATCATTAACCTTGGGAAAATTTTCGACGATAAAAAGGGCCCCTTGAAGATAATTGAAGAACACTGATATTATCGACAATTGATATAAATTTGCTATTGTTAACATAAACATTTGGCTCATACATTATTAAATTTATAATTTTATTACACAAATGTTTCATAAATAAATATTCATACTTATAAAGCTATATAATATTCTATATATTGCAAAAAACAATTTTTTCTCTGTAATTATCATCTCTGTTGATAATCAAACTTTACGATAATATTGAAATCACAATTTTAAAGAAAAATCGAGTATTATTGAATTCTAAATGCATAAATACGTCTACTAATAAACTAATAAACTAATAAATCATAAAGTTAATACAACATTATTAGTTTTTAATTCTTAATCACTTTAATATTTACAAGAACTCCCATAAGGATGTCGATTTTTAATAGTGTATCGTCGATACAATCGAGAAATTTGACTTCTAAAATTAGAAATATATGTAAAGCTTGCGTTTATGTTAGAACAGAATGTATTCGTTGTATAAAATTGCTAATTAATGCTTTTCTACAAATAATGTTTTTTTTTATAAAAAATTTTCCTATACAAGTACTTTTTGTATTCACTATATATTGTATTCACTTTGTATTCACTATATTTGTATTCAATATATATATATATATATTATTAATTTTAAGTGCAAAAATTTTTGGGAATTTCAAGAAATGCGAACAAAAAATCATCAATTGTATACTTCGAAATTATGTGAAAATTACAAAAATGAGCAAATTCACTAAAATATTCATAATTTAATTGATCCATATCTAGTGAATTTGCTTACTTTTGTAATTTTTACCTCATTTCAAGATACACAATCGATTCTCAGTCGATATGCTTCCCGGATGTCATATTATTCTTGTTGTTTACCGAATGTTAAACAAGGATGATATGACATCCAAAGAGCACCCAGATGGAAATCCGAATGCAGCCTTCGAACGGAGGATCAATTATGTATTTTGAAATAAAATAAAAAGGACAAAAGTGAGCAAATTCACTAGAATATTTATAATTTAATTGGTCAATACTTAGTAACGTTTACTCATTTTTGTAATTTTCACCTCATTTCAAAATCCACAATTGATCTACAGACCTTAGGAAACGAGATGATATTTACAAAAGCGAGTAAATTTATTATTAGGATATTCATAATCTGTTCATTGATCTGTTCGACTTGCTTACATTTTTTTACACGTAAAAAGAGAGATAGATATATATTTGGCGCTGAAAAGAGAGAAAACAAAGATGCTATTAGTATAAAAAATGAACAAACCTAATTTTATTTAGTTATAATATTTATA
>Ga0157363_1007225_pt1 | contig 10510 bp, 5 predicted proteins | sample AttsexASBM1_FD_111477 | JGI IMG/M metagenome (GOLD analysis project Ga0157363, IMG submission 111477) | Fungus gardens microbial communities from leaf cutter ant in Ribeirão Preto, State of São Paulo, Brazil - Atta sexdens ASBM1 | ecosystem: Host-associated > Fungi > Mycelium > Unclassified ...
AAAACACATGTGAAATTTTGCTCGAACGATACAGAAGAAAGTCATTCTTGCATCGTATCGTTACTGAGAATGAAAAGTGGATTTTTTTTGAGAATCCCAAGCGCAAAAAATCATGGATAGACCTACCACCATCCACATCGACCGCAAGATCGAATCGCTGGCAGGAAGACGATGCTCTGTGTTTGGTGGGATCAGAAGGGTGTGGTCTATTATGAGCTATTGAAGCCCGGCGAAACGGTTAATACCAAACACTATCAACAATTGATCGATTTGAACCGTTGCTTAAAAAACGACCAGAATACCAAAAGAAGCAATACAAGGTCATTTTTCTCCATGACAATGCTCCGTCACATACGGCAAAATCAGTTCGGGACACGTTGGAAGCATTCAGCTGGGAAGTTCTACCCCTCCCCATGCGGCTTACTCACCAGACTTGGATGCTTCCTTCCACTTGTTTGCATCGATAGGTCATGCACTTGCTGAGCAGCGCTTTGGTTCGTACGAAGATGTGGAAAAATGGCTCGATGAATGGTTCGCGGCAAAAGGGGAAGATTTTTACTGGTGTGGTATTCACAAATTGCCCGAAAGATGGGAAAAATGTATAACTAGCAATGGAGCATACTTTGAATAAATCTCTTTTTATCATTCTTCCGAATTTAATGTGTTTTTTTGGGAAAAAAATCGTCATTTCATACTTGTACACCTGGTATATATCATATAGTGTGTCCAAAAAGACTCCGGATTTAGCTGAACATAAAGGTAACTATAATTAATCGTGAAGGAATATGAATTGTATTTGTATCGGCATACATAGTACGCCAAAATACAATATAATATATTGACCTATGACTATGATTCACGTTCTATGATTCAATTACGGCCATCCTTGTGCTATAAGATCCTTACATAACATTTTTGGAAGAAACGCTTCAGACAAAAGTTATGAGGTTTCAAGAAGCTATTTATTGATATTCAGTTGGATAGTGTTTGCAGAGTCAACTCAAGATCTCATCAAGATTTTTTTAATGAAACATGCTATTTTTATTATAGACTCTACAGTTATTATTGATATGTTTATACGAGCATATAAGTTCGAACAGTTCTTGGTCTAATATAGAAATGATCCCACAAATATCAAACTGCTATAATTTTAAAAAAGTTTGATCCTTTACAGAATTAATGTTAAAATTTCAGATGTGTTCATTATAGTTTTTTTGTTTCGATCGTGTCAAGCAATCAGCTTTTGATTCTATCATAACAATGCATCTATTCATATTTCTTCAATTGCAGATGCAAAATTCTATAAATTAGTTCCGTAATTGTATTTCACCAGATTTGATAATCGAAATGCCTCTGGCAGTAAATTAAAAATAGTCAGCCCACGATTAACGTTTCTGACATTGAATTATAATTAGGTAAAGTATAATTTATTGTTATAACATTTAACCATATCACTTGTAAATAAAAGTGATATTTTTCACGAATGACATAAAGATATTAATCTTTCCCACTTTGGCTTTAGAGGGTTCCAACAGATACATGGTATGACACGGTGTATTATCATAGTTTTGTTGTTCGTCAATACAACAAGGATGAAATAATCACTGTATTATACTGAGTGAATCGCTTGTTAAAAAGCACCCATAATCTTACCAAAGCAGACAATTTTCTGCTAATATATTTTTTCTATTTTGTGGACATAAACACACACACACACACACACACACACACACACACGCACGCACGCACGCACGCACGCACGCACGCACACACACATGGATATTTGTAGAATACTACATTACACTGAATTGACAGTACTACTGTTGCGCGGCAATACTGAACATACTGGTCATACTGGTTACAGGTGATTGACTCGTATAACGCCGTTGTTTTCTACGCATACGGCGTCACGCAAAACATATATATGCATATACATATGTATATGCATACGGCGTCACGCAAAACATATATATGCATATACATATGTATATGCATATACACACATATATACAAAGAATTTTCACTTTTCATGTTTTCACCCTAGAAAAAAGATACCATAAATCGATATCATAGTCACATTATCTTCTTCTTAGCAATTAATTAAGAAAAGGCATTCACTGTATCTGGATCCACGTTATTGCAAAAATTCTCTAGTATCTTTGAAGTTACTGATACATTATTTAAGCATTCTCCAAGTTTATTCCATTAAAAAAAATACAAACAGATATGACGCGATAAAGTAAAATTCTATATTATATTCTGTGGCGTGACCAGTAGCTCTTTGAAAGAAACCGAATGTATCATAAAAATAATAAAGTAATATTTTAAAAGTACATTACATTCAATAAAATGCATTTACTTATTAATATGATGTTTAATCACCATTATTAAGAAAATAATAATAGGTAGAAAGAAAAATATTTTCATAATAATTTGCTGGAAGATATGATCGCAGCATGTTTCTTATACTGCGACGCTCTTGAGATGCACATCCGCGCGCGATCCAGCGGTTCAGCCGTCAAGCAATTGTGAAGTAAAAGTAAGCAGCACTTCAGAAACCGGTCCGAAATGTGCAATTAATTTCGAGCACATTGAAATATATGTATATAATTTCTATAATTTATAAAAAATATTTGGAGTAATATGTTTATTAATAACGTTATTTATTAAAAAAAAAATTATAAAAAAAAAGGAAAAAAAGGAAAAAACCGAACATAAAATCTTCAACGTTCTGATCTTGCATCTAACGCCCGAGACTACATTGAATTCTTGCGGATCGCCTCTACGGTATATACAGCGCACGGAAAGTCGTAAATTATAACTCATCAATTATTACGTTTTGAAATTATTTTTACTGTACGTCAATGAGAAAAATATATGATTAATATAATTTAATAAAAAGAAAATGAAAGAATTTTAAATCATAAACACGATTGCCAGTTTTTTTTGCCACGGTTTCTTGGACTAATATTCGATACTCCAGCAGACGTGAAAAGTTCACAAAAAATGGAAATTTTCACGTCTGCTGGAGTATCGAATATTAGTCCAAGAAACTGAAGTCTCTATCAAAAAAAAAAAAAACGAAGAACTGGCAATCGTGTTTGTGATTTAAAATTCTTTCATTTTCTGTTGTCTCGATAGAGCGAGACAGAGAAAAAACAAAAACAGATAAAACCTCCGATTGTAATCGGTAAGCCTCCGCGCGGATACGCCGAACTCGTCTAGCAAAACAGCGAGTCTATCCTCAGAGTCTGTCCTTCCCTCTGTAATCTTGTTTCTAGCGACCAAAAATACTTTCTCGGCGATCTCGGTCACTTGGCATGTATTATAAGGAGGAAAGAGACATTTTAGATAATACATAACTTTTATTAAATAAATTATATTAATCTTAAATTATATTAACCCTACAATTTAAGTTCCGATGGTGCGTGTCATAATCAACAGCCTGGAACGTGATATTTATAAATATTTGGTCCGATAGACGTACCATGGCTTTCATCTATGATACTCATATTTGGCCCGTTTCTTTACCACGATATTGTAAGCGAAAGGATTAATCATACCTTTCTCATTAATGTATAATAACAAAAATGATTTCAAAACGTGATAACGATAGTTGACGAGATATATAGTTTATGATTTTCCGTGTATTTTATGTACCCCGTTCATAGAAGTAATCAGCAAGAACACTCAACGTGGTCTCGAGCGTTAGGTGCGAGATCAGAATGTTGAAGATCCTACGTTCGATCCTGTTTTTTCATTTTTTTTCATAATTTTTTTAAAATTAAATAATGTTATTAATAACATATTACTCCAAATATATTTTTATAAAATTATAAAAATTATATGTGTACTTCAGTGTGCTTGAAATTAGTTACACATTTCGAGCCAATTTCTGAAGTGCTGCCTATTTTTCCCTTATAACAGCTCGATGGCCGAACCGCTGGATTGTGCGCGGACGTGCATCTCACAGGAGGAGGAGCATCATAGAATAAGAAACACTGCGATCATACTTTCCAGCAAATTATCATGAAAATATTTTCCTTCCTACATAATTGTTATTTTCTTAATAATAGTGATTGAATATCATATTAATAAGTAAATACATTTTACTGAATGTAATGTACTTTTAAAATATTACTTTATTATTTTTATGATATATTCGATTTTTTTTCAAAGAGCTATTGACTACACTTATGTGTCACAGAATGTAATATAGAATACTAATAATTTTAATATAGAATATTTTTAATATAGAATAGTAATAATACCAATTTAAGGCTAAGAGTCGATATAGAACGAGATGCGTAATTTTAAACTGGAATGACTTAACTTCAATAACTCCGTGATGTCTTCTTTATTCATGTGAATAAAGAAGGCATGTTGAATAAAGAAGACATCACAGAAGACTAAAGAAAGTAAACTCACTAAGAAAGTAAAGGATTGATAATTTGTTGGACGGTCACAGCATATTTCTTATAGTACAACGCTCCTAAGATACACGTCCGCGCGCGATCCGGTACGGCGGCTGAGCCGTCGAGCATTAAATGGTGGGGGCGAGGGAAAAGAAGACGACGCTTCAAAAGTTGGCCTAAAATTTAACATGTACTCCTAACAACTATAGGAAGAATACCGAATCACTTTAATAGATAAATAAAAAATTATTTGTATTGCACATATAAAGGCTTTTTAATTTGTGAATTATAAAATTATATTGACATCATCCTTATAATTATATTAATCATCGCATTTTGTGATTTGATTCATTATCAGAATTTTCATATATTCGGATGATAGTTATAAAAAAAACATTTCACAGAAAGTACTAACCGACATCAAACGTAACATTATTACAAAAACATGATTTCTTTTTAGATTTTTTCTAAAGATAAACGTTTCATTTACATATAAAAATACTGATTTTCTATCTATTCAACGCATACTACGTCGAATTATTTTTGCTACAATTCAGTTTAAAACTTTTAGAAATACACATATAATTATACACAATAATTAAATAAAAATATATTTAGCCTGTAATATGTGTTTATTAACAATGTCGTGTTATTAAAAAAAAAAAAAAATTGTGAAAAAGAAAAAAGAAATGAATCGTGGGACCTCTAACATTCAGATCTCGCACCCTATGTGCGAGACCACACCAAGATCTTGCAAATCACTTCTATGAACGTGGTATATATATATATATATATAAGTGTTACGATAATTCTTGTGCTCAGATCATTATGCGTTCTATGCAATTGCATATGGCGATTGAGGATAGGTTGTTGTAGATGTTGAATTGTAGCTTTACAAGAAAGTGTCAGTATGAAAATGGAAGAGTCATTGCTCGAATTTCCAATCTTCCTTGAAGATACGCAGAACGTAATCATATTATTTCTTACTGAGGAAATCATTAATAAAGTTCAAACAGCCGAATGCATTTAACCTACATTTAGCTGAATATATTTGTAGGTTATGATTTGAACAAAAATATAAAATGTGAACATTTTTTACGGAGAAAACTTTTTTTTGGCGAAAATACTTCCAATTTAGTGTATTTTTGCCACTTTTAAAAGACATTTTCTCATAAGGGATTATATTTATTTTACTATTGAATATAAATAAATATATAAATTATATTAGGCCTGTTCTTTTTAGCTGAATTTTGAACCAGTTCACTTTTTTCCTTTTCTCTCTTGAGGAAAGAAAGAAAAATGAATTGACGCAAAATTCAAGTTAAAAAGAACAGGCCTATTATGAATATTGGTATTACAGAGCAAAAGTTGCTGCAATCATTTTGTGAACAAAGAAATCAATAAAAAGAATAATTATATTAGTTTCGCTAGTTCTTTAGAAATTAGCCGGTCGTCAGTGTTGTTTGAGAAATTTCATTCCGAAGAAAATGATTGTGTAACTAAAGAATTTATATAGCTCGATGCTAATATATCGGGAGAAAGAATCTGACTTCAGTTCAGGATCCAAAAGATATATTACCGTTTAGGCTAAACTAGCAAAAAAAATGAAAGAAAATTCCAATGGAAAATGCTGTAACTAGACTCTAAAGATGTCTGGTCTTAAAAGAACATTTAAAAACATAAGAAAAGCGGAAATTGCCGAAATACATGAGTCTTTTATTCAGTAAAAATCTGTTTTTATGTCCATATATAATTCATAACAAAAAAGATGTGTTAAAGAGGTGTGGGGACAGTTAATAGAGCATTTTTACTATCACATTCCAAATATCACAAAAAAATTTTAATTTTATTATTAGAATATTTTTAGCTATCCCAAGTTTATATTTAATACAATTAATTCAAGACTCAAAACATTAATAGAACAAAAAACTAAAAAACAATCAAACAAAAAACTAAAGAATTAGAAAAAGAAAAATACCATGGTTTACAATATCATTCATACCAGGCATCTCGGACAAAATAAAAAATATCACAAAAGACTTAAACGTAAAATTTAATTAATTATCATATTTCAGCATTAATAAACTTGATGAAATTATAAAAGCACAAAAGAATATTCTTCCAATTGATTCTAAAAAGAATATAGTATATAAAATACTATGTAAAGCAAACGTCATACGTAGGACAAACCGGTAGGCAATTAAAAACACAAATCGCAGAACACAAGAAAGATATAAATAAAATCACAAACCAAGCAAACCAACGTTCATAATAGAACACAAATTAGAATTAAATCACGAATTCGACTGGGAGAACACTGAAATAATTGACAGCGAAAGACACTTGGGAAAGAGACTCATTCCTGAAATGTTAAACATTAGAAAACAATATAAACTTAAAATCGGATACAAAATTTCTGCATAATACAAAAAATTTGATCAATATGCTCTTCATAGTTATATAAACGTTCTCAATATTAGAACATCATTATGAATGTAACATTATGAATTTAACTTACATGCTTAATGCAATGTAAGCGCCTTTAATTATAATGAAAACAGACCTTAATTGTAGTGTATGTAAGATAGCCTTTATTTATATCATGAAAACAGTTTAATGTCATATACTTACCAAATAACCAAGAAAATCATAAATACATAGCTTAACGTAGGAATAGAATACTGCTAAACCATAGAGAAGGAAACTAAGACAATTTATTGTATACATTGATGTTTGCAACAGGACTCTATTAATGAGTCTATTAATTGAAATTGGAATAGATAACAAAAATAACATTAAAAATCGTATTATACAGGCTCAACAATCTTACCTGGTAATTTAAGACTACATCGGTTGCACACAACGATGGAAATAGAGGCCACACGAAACATATAATTAGTTGTATATCGTTGAAGATGACTCGAATTGAGCTAAAATGTTCGAAATTTATTAATTTAAATTATCTAAGCAATTAGGAAATACACAAACTTACAAAAGGATTACACAATAATTACTGCGGAACTACTCTCATTTGCTCGACAATTTTTAAAATTTCATATTTATAAATAAGTCATTAAAAAATGAAATAAATATATACATGATATTGTTAATTTTATATGTAATCTCTTTAAATTTTGTGAATAATTTTCTACGAAATTGACTATAATCTGAGTAAATGTTTTTATAATTATATCTTTGAGGGTGATGAATTCTATTTTTGGGAAAAAAGTTTTTGTGATGCTACCTATGATTGCATCGAGCGAAAATCTATTTAAATCAATAAATACAGCAGAATCAGCAGTGGCAGAATCACCCTCATTGCCATCTAGTAATAATAATAAATTAACAAAGTAAAGATTTTTTATAGTTCATACATATTGGTTAATTTTTCGAATATCTTTGAAGCAAATAATAATAAGTTTAAGGAAATAGATTTTAATATAGAACAATTTCGCAACCTCTATGCTGGAAGATAGACAAATACTCATATTCATAGTCAGGCCTTATATTTAAGGAAGCCTTAAGTACAAGGTTTGACTATAAATACGGGCAAAAATCTAACTGAAACTCAATTAAATAGCTTAGTCAATTCTTATCTAATAGAATGCTCAGAAATGATATTTGATAATGTAGAATTAGAAACTTTGACAAACGCTATTTTTTTGGAACACCGATTAATTCATCCTAAAACACTCACACCTAAAGAATTACCATATTCAATAACTTAAAAGAAACTCATTATGTGATAAATAATAAACAATTGCCTGTATCTTTGGAACCCGATCAATTTACTAATTTAATCGATGTTAGTGATATAAATATACAGTGAGAACAAAAAGTATTCGTACAAGGAAATTTTTTATAAAAAAAGTCTTATTTATAGAAAATAAACATTAATTAGCGATTTTATACAATGAATACATTTTCTAATATTAGAATATTAGGTGTGGGAAAAAGTTCGTGGCATTTTTTTAATGCCATCTAACGGGAAAAACGCCACGAACTTTTTCCCATACCTAATGTAAACAAATAAGCTTCGTATATATCCCTGATTTTAGAAGCTAAATTTCTCGACTGTATGAAGCATTCTTTTTGAGCATTCAAACAATACAATTTTTAATTTTCGCTTATTTTTCAGATGATATATTTTGTATAATTAATACATCTTTTTAGTATATATAATTTTTGGTATATATAATTTTCAGAAACATACAGTCTATTTTATTCTTTATGAATAAATTGTTAATTATCCAATTAGAAATGAGAGTCAATTAAACACCGAATCGACGTCAAATTGATGTTGAAATCATCGTATTTACATTGATTCGATATCAATTCAATCATTCATTCATTTCTCACTGGACAATATTTACTTTTTAAAAATAAACTTAACAGAATACGACGTAGTTAAATGCAAGAAAATTAATAATGTAATGATCTGTAAATAGATGACTTGCTATATCAAGTTTTAGCGATTTATAATTGTCGGAATTGTCAGAATCAGCAAAATTAAAGAACATATTAAAAGAATGCGATGTTCGAGTCATGAGAATTCATAACAGTGATATCAATGGACCCCACGAATTCTATACACAGTTCCTCGAAACGAGACTCTTCATATTTTATATGTAATGACAATAAGCCGCGACTTACACAATTGTATTCAACCGAACTTATTAGGCTTATTATTAGGATTTCTGCGGATTGTGATGCTATTTCTGATAATGCATTGTTATGATTGATAATCAAACGAATGCTCTAAATACTATCGAAAAGACTATTCTTAATATTAAACTTAATACTAGTAAATTATGCGAGGACTTTAAGTATTGTAATGTATATATCTCAGATATCCACTTATTAAATAATGGTAAAACGCCTAACTTAGATATGTATGTATTAAGAAGAGCGAGCTGCGCTTTAGACGAAATTTATAAAGAAGAGGAAGAGTTAAGCAAACATCATCGTATTCAAACTATATATCATAAAATAGGATGATTTTATTATATAGTATATACTATTGTTGGCTTATATAGTTTTTTTTTACTTTATACATAACTGCGAAATGTTCATATTAAATATATTAAATATATTAATATTCTTAAGTTTTGCTGTGTACCAAAAAAGGGATTCAATATTTTTATAAATGTTTTACTAATAATGCTAAATTTAGTCATTAAATGATTCGCGACAACTAGTTACTTTGCTGCGATACCTACGGAAACTATCGAACTTCCATAAAATTATCAAACTCAACAACTCGAAAGAAATAGCGAAATACAATCTCGTTCACGTAATAGCCGACTTACAAATTATTGCTGAGTACATGTAAGATAACCTAACATGCGATAGTATGGAAGTCCATACATTTATCATTAAGAATAGTATTATTAACATTACTAATTTTATTCAATTAATTTTATTAAATTTTCTCTATGTATTAATCAACATTATTCTATTTCATTAGGTTAATATTGCCATATCATCTAAGTTTTTCTAGATTATAAGAACATAATTTTTTTTAATTTAGAAGAATCTTCAATTTAAGAAGAAAGATGTTACGTGCCACTTCATTTCTGTCACGTTTTTAAGGTTCTTCTACACATTTTTTTCCTAAACATTTCTGATAAATCTTGTTTCCTGTCACTTTTCTTATTTGCTTTCATCTTTCCAGCATTTACTTTTTTTTATCTACTCTTAAGACCCGTCTCAAATATTCAGTTTTATGGATATCTTATGATTACTCCCTAAACGGATTCGTGAGTCATGAACACACATATAATATCTCCTTCCTTTCATTCCCATCACGTATATTTTCGAAAATATCACGTTATTGATTAAAATTTATCGGAATCTCCTCTTTTATCATAGTGAAGATCTCTCTGATCGAGTCAATCTGTTCTCGTAAGATGCTCGTAATTTATAAGTTTGCCAATAACATTGAATAAAGTTCGAAAGACAATTGCCGAACCTTTTTATTAGGTGTACAAAAAAGTTCTGAGCTTTTTTTTGTAAAATTCAATCTTTATTCAAAAACAAACGAAAAAATATGGCTTGCTGCGTAACGCCAAGCTGTTCTGCAAGCTCCTTTTCAG
>Ga0157363_1007226_pt1 | contig 10509 bp, 2 predicted proteins | sample AttsexASBM1_FD_111477 | JGI IMG/M metagenome (GOLD analysis project Ga0157363, IMG submission 111477) | Fungus gardens microbial communities from leaf cutter ant in Ribeirão Preto, State of São Paulo, Brazil - Atta sexdens ASBM1 | ecosystem: Host-associated > Fungi > Mycelium > Unclassified ...
ATATTCGAGACTTTTGAAATAAAAATTTTTTATGACTTATAGATTTTTTAAATTTAGATTTATTTTTAATCGAATATTTATATTTTTAATTTAGAATAAACGCGAATAGAGAATAAACGCGACCTTTATTCGTATATATTAATGGAATTATTATTATTATTGTTATTATTATTATTAATTATTCATATTACAATTTAGTCAATTCCATTGATATGATGGCCTTCGCGACGCGTTCGTGCTTCGCGCACCGTACAAAAGTATTGATAATTATATATTGTATTGTAAATAATTATTATAATATCGATTGTAATATCGAATTGTATAAAGAATAATACAATAAAGAATAATATTTAAAACGTTATTGCAATTTCATTCGCGAAATACAATAAAATAATTATGTCCATAAAAAATAAAAAATAAATTAAAGATATACTTATCTGCAAAAACGGGTTGCTAAATTTATTAATTTATTTTATGGATAAATATACTTATAAAGAAAAGAGGACTTAAAAACGAAAAAAAACCGATAAAATTGGCAGGAGTGATGGAGAGCCTCTATAGCTCATTTTTGTTAAATTATAACTTAAATTAATAATTTACTTAAATTAGAAATAATAGAATAATTTAGAAAAGTTTAAATTTATTAAAAGTCTCTATAATTGCTAGTAATTATAGAAACTTTGATACATACTATTTATGTTTGCTAAAAACAGGTTGAAAATTCGTGTAAGGAAACATTACTTCATAATTTTATAAGATATTGTAAGACAAAATTCACACACTGAATTAACTTGTTTGAATTTTCAATTTCATTTAAAATTCAGCAACTTTTATTTACATATACAGGAGATGAGAAATTAAAATTTTTTCGTTCAAGGATCTATTAAACTGTCCCTCCTATGGATAGTCGGCACGCTTCTGTCCTGAGAATTTAGTACAGATACGAACTATATCTACTTTCGACGATACGATTTTATCGACAGTGACAGAAAATGTCTGTAGTTACGTAGTTTCCAAACTGAAAATGGATGTATTGGCGACAGTGTACAGTCAATTTTGACGATACAAGAAAAAGGTGGCCTCTCTCAGGTTTTTTTGTTAGCTATAATATACGCTGCATTTATTCTTTATAGTTGCATTGTTATATTTTTCCTTTCAAAATAAATAATTTAAAGATGTTAAAGATATATATATATATATATATATATATATATATATATATATATAAATAAATACAATATTGTGTTATATTGCATGAATATTTGCGCTTGTAAGATTATATTGACTTCTGTTATATTTTTTTAAATTCATGCAAAATCAAATTATAAAATTGAATTATAGAATTAAATTTGTAGGCAAAAACAGGAACTATTCAATCATAAATACGATTGTTTTGCTCTCTCTTCTTCAGAATCTATCATTTTTATGATTATAATACACTGATATGACTTTCATGCGTTCACTTCGCCATTAAGAAATAATTAGATGAGTAATGGGAGAAAATTCTCGCAATGAAGATATTTCTTTCACAATATAAGAATTTCTGACAATTATTATTTATATGTATTTAATATTAAATAAATTGATTCTGATAGCAGATGATGAAAACTTATAACATCCGAGGAATCCGATGTATCTTTTTTTAGTGTTTCAAATTGCAAAATAATTTACAACATGCGTAAAAGTCTATTGGAACAATTTAACACAATGTCTATTTAAATATTTTTAGATAAATATTTTATTCATGTCTTTTGTAACATTTGTTGTGCTACTTAAAAAGACGCATTATATGCTACATGACATATAAAATAATTAAAATATTGTTTTCTTTTTCTGCTACGATTTATACTTTGATGTTTTCTTATACAATCATAAGACGTGATTATCGATTAGATAACGATGTTCAGGACAGACAGCTGAGAGACATGCCGCTATCGATGAATGGCTGTCAGAAAAAATTTGCATTCTAGAAGACTCGAGCGAGGAATTGTCTTCTCAGACAAAACACACAATCGATATAGTGCACGATTAAAATTTTTTTTTTTTTATAAAATCTTTTTTAGTCGCGTGAAGCCATCCCTCTCTGCGCACGACACACAAAATTACGCACGCATGTAAGTACGCAATTAATTTTTATGTTGAATAAAAAAGAGAAGAGTTGTACACAGTTATACAGCAAGAAAAGATCCCAATCGATTACGCATTAGAAAAAAACAAAAACGCCATGGACGACGTCAGTTTAATTAAATCGCGGTGGTTGTTAAAAAGGAATTGTTATTCAATTAATATCAGATAAGAGGAAGTGTCAGTTCCCTCTCCGAAAATATGCTTTTTTCGTCTGATTTTCTCTCTGAAAAAGAGAAAATCTCGATAACTAGAACGAAGGCTACGACACGATGAGTGAACACCACGTTCTCCTTGACGATCCGATGGCAATCCGCTAGTCACGCTCGTGATCTGCTCGTGATCGAAGCAACCGATTTCACCGGCGTGCGAGAAGCCGGATGATTCGCGCGTATTTTTCTCTAAAAAAAAAAAAATCTTTCCTCTTATCGGGTAGATTTGACACAACTGCAGCAAAATACGGTAATCTTCCACGCCTATGTGAATGCAAGAGTTATGAATTGTTTGCGATATTGATACGAGATTCAGACAGGCCTTAACTAGCAAAATCCCCAGCTAATCGCTTAAATATCTCGCTCGATTCGTCACGATGGGCAACGGAAACTCCAAAGACAATAATGTGCAACGAAACTGGATGTAAGTGCCTTTGTTCTTATCTTGATTGCAGCAAACTTATTCTCTTTTGATGATAAATAGAAAATATAGATAAATTTTAAAATATGTGAATTATTAGAGATAGCATCTAAAAGCACTTTGGTGCGAAATGTTGTAACAGTACACAGAATGTAACATTTTAATTTTTATTGAGTTAAGTCTTAAATCATAAATATATACAGGGCATTTTATTTTAAACATAATAGGCTGAATATATTGGAAAGTATAAAAGATGTTTCAGATGAAAGTTATATAATTTGAAGGGACGCAAATATCGGTAAAGTTAATTTTTGAAAAAATCAATTTTTATGGAGATCCATCATTTTTTTAAATGGAATTGTATGATTTTGTTACATAATATGATTTCTGTAATTATTTCACATAAATAAAATATTTTTTTTAAATGGTAAAAATCTCTATATGATCTTGAAAAATTTTCGATTTTTTCGAAAATTAATTTCACTATTATTTGCGTCCCTTCAGACTGTATAATTTATTTCATCTAAAGCATTTTTCTGTATCTTTCAAGATATTCAAGATATTCGATCCATTATGTTTAAAATAAAACATCTTGTATAATATTTATTCCTAAATAGATAACAAATATAATACTTGTTTTCTCTGAATATCTCATATGTTGATCAAACTTATTGCTAATTACTTTCTAAATGACCCAAAGGATTGCATCAAGGATATCTTCAGAAAAATTATTAAATATACTTGTGTCAGAAATTATATTTATGTGACTTAAGAATTAACTTAATAATTACATATTGTCCCATATATTGGTAAAAAAAAATATTCCATTTTTTAATTTTTCCCCATCACAATATTTGACATATTTCATTAATTTAACACTCGCACAACACACATTGTGTCATAGATAATGTCTGAATTTCACATTGGCTAAAGAATATCGCATGAATCGTGTGACCATATCAGGCTGTTGGTTGAAAGAGTAAAGGCGATAATTAGCCTCGTTGTCTCATTTCATCAATATTACATCATCTATTACCCACGCTAATAATGGAAAGATAAATAATTTATAGAATACAGAAATTCGTCTTCTATTTTCGCGATCCAATTCCGGGTGGAGGGGAGGGAGAGGGGAGAGAGGAGTAAAATTCCATCAAATACGCGATTTGCATACGCATAAAGATGCGAGATGCGTCTTTCCCCGCTAATGAATGATAAGACAGTCGCGTCACGAAACGTTTAGTTCAGTTTAGTCTATATAAAATATGTCTACGAGGCAGTTCCTCATACCGCTCAGCTGTCACTTGACGAATTTTCTCCGTCAATCGAGCAGCTTGCGTTACGCTATCTCCGATCTTGAACCTGAAATCTGCCATCAGCACCTGTCCAAGAGCAGGTAAAGTCGACGAATTGCGTCGATTTCTGTTGAATTTACTTAACACAAGAATCCTTGCGTCACCTTCGCTGAGTTTCGTTTTTACTTTACTTCAGGAAAGACACCGCGATATTTTTTCTTATTACATAAGTCGAACAAATTACGACGATATTTAACAGTTTGACGAAATTATTATGGCTATCATAACGTCCAGTAGTAATGAATATCCCACAATTAAATTAATTTTTGTTGCATGTGAAGAAAAAAATTCTTCTATCCATTTTCTAATTTTTTATTAATATAATTTCTTAACTACATTTCTTTTCGTGACAATCATGATAGTTACGCGTATATCGTTATCGTATTACCTCGATAACTTTGGAAAAATAATGCTCAGTCATGGTGATTGAATGTATACTTTAAACTTTGATCTAATCAAGACGAAAAAGAGTTTGAAAACGTTAACTCCGTTGAACTTTGTTCCCATCAATTATATTGGTTTTTTAAATTTCTAATATTGACATCTGCAAATATTTGCATATTTTTTTCATGATGAATCAAACATTTATTGGTAAATGTATATATAACATATGATTGTGCGATAAATACGCATGCGCTAAACCATGCCTGTTCACAGGTACGTGTTGTATTTGTACCTTTAAGATGAAGCGATCTCGTATCCATAATATAGACAAAAATTTTACAGAAATTTCATTTAAAAAATTCAATATTTATATTTATTAATTGTATTTATAAAAAGTAATTTTGTATTATATCACATAATTATAAGATACAAAGCACTGATAAGAATATATTTTTACTACTAAAACGAAAAAAATAAATAAAATAAATAAATTAAATTCATATGTATATAATATCATGAGTATAATATAATTATATTTAATTATATATTTATATATATTTATATATATTCTATTTCTTATTGCTGCACTTTCTGAACTGGTACACGCAGTGCAATAAGTTGAAATAAAACAAATATATCGAATCAATGTCGATTTCATTATCATTTCTGACTGGGTATTGATAAAATTTTCATTATATTTATAAAAATGTATTAATATTTGTCATTTCGTTTTCTTTATTTTATTAATTACGATTTATAAAAAGACATATTTTATTAAAAAAGGCATGCATTATTATTTCTTAATATTAAAGAAATTAAAAAATAATCAATGTTTTCATTGTTTATGTAACAATGTATAATGAGTGAAAGATTTATAAAGGATTGAGGATGCCTTTAGTGGCACGGCGGTGTTCATTATTCTACCCCTTTGTGATTTTGCCGACATGCTCACATCATGTCACGTCACTTCGCTATCGCGTTCCCTGTCCTACCACCTTGCTATGCGTTTGCGCGCAAACTGTTCAGACAAGTGGCATTCGTTCGCAGGACCCAGAGCAGTACACAACCTAACTGTAGCAAGAATAAAAGCATGTCGAGCTTGGAACGCGATCAGCTGGGCCAACGAGGAAGCGGCGACACGGTCTCCGCTGGCCTTCTGCGTGGCCTCGATCACATTAAAGATCCGCACTTGAACAAGGTACGCTGTGTGTATCATATAAATGCGTTGTACAATTGCTAGTCACGATAGTCGCGATCGTGCGAAAGATAATCTCTACTTATGATAGACTCGAGTACACGTTGACGTTATCTGCATAACTTATGCTTGACTCAGCACGAAAAGCAATTAGACGAAAAAAACGATGACGAAATGTTATACAGGAAAATAATGAGCAAATTTGATAGAAGATGTTTATATTTAGAACGTTCTTCCGATTTTCGTTATTTGTAATGACAATACATATTTCCATATTAAGCAGCAAAGTATCGTAGTCACTTGTAGACCTTTCCGTAAGATAGCACGTAAGATAGTACGTGACTCTGAAGTAAAATTACCGAAACATGAAGATCCTGAAAAAAGAACACTTTCATCAAATGCTTTAATCTGATTCAATGAAACGTTCAACCGTCCGAAATCTTCTCATTATTCTGTAAAAATAGAAGAAGAGTTTATTGTTAGTTATTGAAGTCTAATTTTGAACTAATTTAAGATAAGATCAGGTCAGCTTAAAAATTGAAATAAATATTTGTACGATTTATTACAAAATTATAACTGTTAATTACAATTCGCAAATTGATGAGCTGATAATCTATGATACTGACTAAGAGTTTGCGAACGTTTCGCAAAGCGAAATCTGAAACTTTGCTGCGTGCAACAATTGCATACGGCAAATCGGATTGCAACTCGACAGCAGAATGTGAGACTGCAGAATGACTTCGCGAAACTCTTCACGGTAATTGCCCTCTACGCTTGCGCAATCTCGAAATTCGATATAGCTAAGCTCCCATTCACAGAGACGGCCCTGGAGTTTCACAACCTTATTTTCAAATTCCTTTAAAGTTAAGTTCTTCATTGAAATCATACTGTAATTTAGATTATTTTGAGAGAGAAATTAGAATCTTTTTTTCAATTCTTTTCAACACAGTTAAGTCTTTCCTTTTGATTTACCTTAATGCGAAAATTTATCTATCGTCTATTCAGAAAAATTTCTATTCAGCAATTTCGAAAGCATTTTTATTAATCATATCTTTCAGGTCGTAAAAAACTACTAAAACTATTTTAACATTTTTGCAAAATATATTTATTATAAATGATCTTACTTATATTTTTAAAATATTGAAAAATTTGCTTTTTTGAAAAGGAGGAAATTATTGATCTTCTTGGATTATATTTATTCGTATTATAAAATTTGAAAAATTTTTTAAATTATAAGTAGCGATTTTATATTATTCATAATAAGGAACAAGATTCTGTTGGTTGTAGTAAATAAAATCTTTTCATTAAAGAAAATAAGCACTAAAAAATTAAAAGAATAAAACTTTACTCTCTTTTTTCTTTCTGTAAACCGTTTTTAGAGTTATATCTGCGAAATTATTCGCGAATTCGTTTTGTGATATGACCAGTCTCCTTTTTTTTAAGCAACGAGTACACGTAATTCTTGCGGTAGGTCATGGAGTCACTTTATATTCAAGAATTCAAGAATAGGGCTGCCTATCGATCCATGCATGAGCCGAAGGGTCGCCGTCACGGGAGTCAAGAACCCCAGCAACCGTTTCCACGGTCGGTTGTTTGTCATGAGATACGAAAATTCCGAGGGAAAAGTTCGGAGTGTACCTAGATAAAATGGAAACCGATTGGTGGAATCTCGTTCCGGATCAGAATCGGACTACGCGCATCCCTGAAGCTCTACTCGCTGTGGATGGAAGGGTACTCGTTCATGTTTGCGCTTCATTTTGCGATCTCACGTTTGGACTAAAGGCTTGGACTTTCTCTTTTGCATGTCTCGCCCAAATTTCAACTTTCTTTTTTAACGCGATAATCACACTGTCACCTTAACTTTCCCTTTTAGTTGCTTAATTCTCGAAAAATATATTTATATGTATATATAAAATATTTTACGAAATTTACACTTATCACCTTGAGATGAAATGAGAGCTTTAATTTTAATAATTATAATTTCGATTAATTTTAACGAGTTCAGTTTCTCTTTTCCTTACCTTCTACTGTAATTGTATGTCTAAGAAAATATGATTAAAAATGCTTTCGAGGTTGCTGAATATAGAGAATCTTGCATTAAATGTGCTTTAATTAATATGAATAATATATCATATTGATAAAAAATATATTTATATTTTATTAATAATATTATTGCGATAAAAAGAACAAAGAATTACAAATATAATAATATAATTATACAATAGCAAATTAAGCATTATGAAGAAAATAGAAGAAAAAATTTTACAAAATTGATATATGCAAATATGAGTAATTTGAAAACAAGTAATTAGCAATTATAAAATTTATAAAAAACTTCCACAGAAAATTTTGTCAATATTATCAACTTATTCATATAAAGTAATATTGTAAACTACAAAAATTATACTTCATTAAACGAACAAAACTGCGATATTCTATAATGTTAAATAAGATAAAAATTTTTAGTGCTCCATGTAAATTGAAGAAACTTTAATTCATAAAAATACATTTATTATAAATATTTTATATTTTTTAAATAATAAAAAGTTCGCTTTTTAAGAAAGAGAAATTATTGATCTTCTTGGATTAATTTAATTACTCATTATAAAATTTAAAAAGTCTTTTAAATTATAAATAATAATTTTATATTAATAAATTTATATTCTAAATTAAGTTAAATTTATTAACATTTTATTTCTTTCATATCCAATTGTAAATAATAAAAGATCACTAGAAACAGTAGTGAAGAATCTTGTTTAAATATATAGAATATTCATTAAAGTTTTATTCAGATTGTCAGATAAAAACTTTCGATGAAGTTAGCTCTAGGGTGTCCATCAAAAGTCAGGAACGAGTTTGCTAATGGAAAAGTACTCTTCACGAGCGCTGACCTTTCTATTGAATTAAATTCAATTACAATCGCTCTGATGTGATCAAGGTTTAATTTGAAAAAAGAAACATCATCTTTTAAAAATTAATACAATTATTATTATAAAAATTATTATAAAAAAATTATTATAAAAATTATTACAACAAAAATTGATCAAGCAATACAATTAAAGAAACATATCATCATATATTTCGACATATTATTAAATGTTTTCGTGTAAAACTGCGTTATCTTATTATTGAGAGTCATTTTATATAAGAGTGACATAATTCTTACGGTAGACATTATCACGCAAAAATTTACATATAACGACAACATGATAAGACAATGCCTTATTACGGAAACATTGGTCGCACGATAATCACGTATCTGTTTTCAACGAGAAAAATTTCCGGTATGCAAAAATAACATTATATGCGGTTTATTTTATATATATATCTTATATAAGAAGATTACAATATTTAATAAGAATTTTATATATATAATTTTATATATATATAATGTATCAGTAAATCTAATTGTATTTTAATTTTTAATACTCAAAATTAATTTTTCTCTAAGGAAACATCGATTTTAGATTTTTTCTAAAAGAAAAAAGAGATGAATTAAAGAAAAATCGAATATCATTTATTATTTAATAAAACTGTTAAACATATGAAAGGGAATGAAAGAATGTAAAGGAAATGATTAAGAAATATTATAGATAGTTCATTAATCAAATCAGATTGGTCTTGTTTATCCCTTTATGGGTATAACGCTCAAGAATTCGCTACTGCACTTTTCAGGTATTTGAAGGTAAATGAAATCATATCGCAAAATAATGCAGTTCATTAACCGCAGTCGAGATAAGTCAGTGAGATAACAAACTGTGTCATAAATTATACTGTTCTTTCAATGTTGACGTTCCATTAATTATAAATCTATTACATTATCGTTCTTCATCATTTCCATCTTATAGTTTATTACAGCCATTAATTTTGCAACTAATCTTGTTTGTCGATATTAATTAGTAGAAAATATTGAAAAGGTATCAGAGAGAGTAAAAGAGAACAAAAGAATTATAATAGTATTTCATTCTTTTTACTTTTAATGTTACTCATATCAAGTATTCAATTCTTTCATCAATTTTTTAGTATTGTAACAAATTTATAACCGTAAATATTATAATCATGTAATTATTGTAATAATATAGCACAATACAAAGTTGACACAGACAGTCTATTTAAATTTCTACTAATGGTTTACATTTAAAGGACGAGTGAGAGAAACGCAGAAATTTATTAAATTTTAATAGTAGAATAATTATATAAAGCATTTATATAAGTAAATTGACAACATTCCGTTTAAGTCAACCGTTAGTTCAATGAATACCTGGCACAGTCTAACGTTCGTTTCAAAAACGCATTGGCAGTGTCCTGCAAGCCGTAAGTACATCACTATGCCAACAATATACGCGTTATTATTGTTTATATTTTATTGTCTATAATCAAATATAAAAGGTGTCCTATTTGTAACATTATTTCTGATAATATACAATATTAAAATATTTTAGATTAAACTTACTCTATTTCGAGGGAATGAATTAAACATTAAAAGCGCCTCTGAAGTACAAAGTACTATCGATTTGATGTCGATCAAATAATGCAATCGAATCTTTTCTTAATCGCTCTTGTAAGATTTTTAAACTCGTTTTTTGCCTAACATCATCCAATTCAATTGATTCAATTAAGAGACAACGTGTCGCCAAAGGCAATTATATATCATTATCCTTGAGAGCGAATGTGGATTACGGAAAATGAGTCTTGAGGGTAAATTCTGATATATATATATATATATATATATATATATATATATATATATATATATTCAATATATTATATTTATTTATTATTCTATATATATTATTTTTATGTTATTTTATTTTTTATATA
>Ga0157363_1007227_pt1 | contig 10508 bp, 4 predicted proteins | sample AttsexASBM1_FD_111477 | JGI IMG/M metagenome (GOLD analysis project Ga0157363, IMG submission 111477) | Fungus gardens microbial communities from leaf cutter ant in Ribeirão Preto, State of São Paulo, Brazil - Atta sexdens ASBM1 | ecosystem: Host-associated > Fungi > Mycelium > Unclassified ...
CACACACACACACACACACACACACACACACACACACACACACACACACACACACACACACACACACACGCACACGCACGCACGCACGCACGCACGCACGCACACTGTGGTTGTACGCCTCGAGGCAGAGAGAGAGAAGTGGAACTCGCTTTGCGTGGAAAGCCGACTGTATGCTCGTATTGCCCATTAAAATATAGCAGAAATAGGACATTTTTAAAACATTTTTTAAATTTTATTTGTTAATAACTTTTAAACGAACACCACTTAAAACTTTTTGAAAGTTACTTAGAATCATGACAACATATATCAAGGTCAAAGTCATCGAAGAAGTGTCTCTCAACGTAAAAGCTTATCTGAATTCTATGTAAATATATTTGTATAATCTATACATATCTTCCAAAAGTTGTCCATAATTAACGATAGCCAATGGCAAGGACTATCCTAAAAAAAAAGCGGTTCTCATTACAGGCTGCTATATAATGATATCGACAAACTGTCGATAGACGTGAACATGAGACCTAAAAAAATTATATATGAGATCGCCAATTAATTTATAAGAAAAAGTTGATCAGACTCTCTATAATATATCAAGATCATCAAAGAGATGTCCCTTAATGTAAAGAAATATCGCATTACTTCATTGTCAAAGTTGATTATATAATATATTATAGGACTGTATATGTGATAACATAAACTATAGAAATCAATGTCTTAAACGGTCTTGCTGAATTTTAAATGTTTGTATAATTCTGTGTGAATTTATGTACTACATACTCCTTTGAAACGTGCGAAAGTTGATGATATTGTGTTACTACATTTACAGCGAATTTCTGTCTTTCAGTTAGACTAGATCAATGCATTAAAAATTAATTACTAAACGTAAAAATAGTACAATTGTAAAAAATGTAAAAACATACACATATTTTAAATCTTTAAATAATGATATCGTCGTATTAACTGAATTTACATACATTATTTCATTATCAAAATTGATACAGGGGGGTTGGAAAAAACTCGGATCTTTTTTAAATAAGTTCGGCTTACTATTTTAGAAGTTTTATTGGATTTTATTAAGGTTTTTTTTTTTTATAAAATTGATTGATTTTTTTTACATAATATTTAGTTTATATTGTATTTATCATTATTTAATTACATATTTAATTACATATTTAAATAAAATAAATTATAAATGAATTTTATAAAAATCTAATGAATTTTTCAAATATAAAAAACTACTTTTATGAAGAAGATAAAGAAAGAAATGATGACATTACATTACGTATATAAAATTACATATATAAATCATAAAAAGCATTCGGATAGAATAAAATAATCAGCCCAAAAGTAGTGAATGTATATTGTATATTATATATTTTATAGATATTTAAATGTAATTTAGTTTCAATTTCAAATAAATTTACAAAAAGGGACTTATAAAATCAAATATGCATTAAAATAAAATATGCTTTTAAATAAAATTATATTATAGTTTTAATATTAAAATATTATAAAGCATTATATATACACTCGTTAACAAAATTATTATATAGGTAAATTTATATAAAAATTTTGCACAAATTCAAATAAGCATAACTCCGTAAAAATGGTCGCATTTAAAAGATTGTTTTTTATTTTCCAAGATAAAGTCTTTACAAATTTTCAGTTGATTTTGAATCTAATGTCTCTATCTGGCATCCTTTATAAAATGAGGACGTATTTTTTTTTTAAGAAATTTACATAGTTTGATGCATTTTACGGGATGTAGTAAATTTTTTTTGTAAATGTTATGATAACTATCGTAAAGTAGAAGTATAAAGTAAAAAAAAAATTTTTCTTTTACAAATTAAGAAAAATTAAGCTTGTACGATTTTTTGTCGAGGAGATATCAAATTTACCATGCATTTTATTCAATTACCGCTAGCATTAGCAAGTTTATCCAATGCGTATTACGAGGAAGTTGCTGGTCCGATTTTGCGCGCGCGCGCGCGTGTGTATGTGTGTGTGTGTGTGTGTGTGTGTGCGCGTGTGTGCGTGTGTGAGAGGGGGCGGGAGGAATGGAGGTATGTAGGAGTATATTTGCTTTTTAAAATTGTGTATTTTCGCCTCGTCTTCGAATGACCTCTTGTAAATGCATATTGATGCAATAATTGAAAGACTGAAGAATTTCCCATATTCGATGCAATGCCCCACATAGCAACAGAAATGTGTGGAATCTTGTTAAGATATCGTGCCAGAATACACAATATCTCAGATATTTAGTAGATGTCTGGATATAGGCAGATATTAATAGGATATATTAATGTCCGCACTAAAGAAAGACTAAGATATCTCAAGTTTAAGCGAAATATATTGTTACGTTATTTCTAAGATATCTATGATTATTGTTGTTTATAGTAAAATCTGGAGTATTATCGTAGGTATATTATAAAGATATATTGGAGATAATTATAGTATCTAGTTGGGATATATTTGGGAGAATGTTTCTGATAATAATGGCTTGATTTACACTGATCATATAGACAAAAAATATTACGATAATATGTAATTTTAAAGGTTTCTGGCATGCAAAACCAAATTCACAGTCCAAATTGCTCCACCAGCAAATGAGAATGGATTGAGAAATGGATTCAGATTTTCAGAAGTATTGATTCACGAATGTTAAAGTAAATGCTTTTCAATCCTGAATGCATTTTTATTCATTTAGGGATTGCATGTAACATATTCTATGCCTTTCAATTTAAAAATAATATTAGCTTTTTCTGTGCATTGTGAATACTGTTCAATTCAAAATTTTGAATAGGAAAGTTTTTTTCAATCCAATTGAAAGTTTTTTTCAATCTAATTGAATCTAATTGCATCCAATTGAATCTAATTGAATCCAATTGAATTCAAAATCCAAAAAAAGTATTCGCTATTTAAAATACGTATTCGGATAGAAAAAAATTTCAATCCATTTAAATTTATTCTCGTTCACTGGGCATTACATTCCAAGATGTTCTAATCCTAAAATTTCAAAAACTTCATTTTTAAATCAGAATATCTCAGAAACCTGACATAATAGAGAGAATTTGGGCTACGGATTTGATTTTAGTATGCCAAAAAAACTTTCGAGATTACACATTATCTATATTATCTATATCAAAATTCATGTTGTTTTTAATATATATATCAATTAATCGGTGTAAATATAGACATTGTAGTTGCTGCACCTAAAATAACCAATATATAACAAAATTACACAAAAGAAAATATATTCTATAAAGTTCAGATGATATTAATTTTATTAGTTTTATAATATAGATTTGAAAAACAAAGTAAAATAAAATAATACAGAGTATAAAAATCATATAAATACATTTAACATATAAATACATTTCATAAATGATATAAATAATGATATATGAAGAACCAAAAACAGATAAAATTAGATGTTAATTTAAAATATTACGCTCCTGAAGAAAGTACATATTTATGAATAATACAGCAATGGTTTTTTTACTTGCATATGTTAAAAATTAAATTTTATTTTAACTATTTTTAACTGTATTATGCTGAATAAATCTCAGTTGGACATCTTGCAACTGTAGTCAGCCAAATATAGTAGCATGTGATTGGATTATATCTAGACTCTATAAATAAACTTATCATAGGTCTGTGATTGCATGTCTGAAGGAATGTATACGACTAGGACATGTCTTGTTAGGATGCGATTACATGTAGCGCAGTACACGGTACAGAAACTAATTAGGTAACTATAGGAACCGTATCGTTTGCTTTTTTTCCCTCTTATTACATGAAGTGCGGTAAGCAGCACGGGTGATAAATTCACATTATTAAGCATTTTTTAAATAGAATTAATTGATTTAATTGAATTTAAATGCAATTATGAAGTAAATCCGTTGAAAAAACAAGAGTATTGATAAAATGTACTTAAAAATAAGTTAATATATTTAAAAAAATTCATATTAAAATCAATTTGTCACTAACCCTTGCCGCTTATCGCGCTTCATATAATAGGAGGGAAAAGAAGCAAGCAGCACGGTTCCTATAATTACCTAGTTAGTTTCTTTCGGGCTACATGTAATCGCACTCTTGTATCGCGTTACATGTAATCGCACCCTTACATTTCCTATAAAACTAATTAACAAAATAAATGTTTTTCTCAAAATGAACAAAATCTATTCGATAAGTTAACAGAAAATTATATTACATTTTATCTGTAATCACAGACTTGTTGCCTGTCCTTTATATCTTATTACTATGACTATAAATTATCAACCAAACGATAAATATAGTACATTATATTTAAAGTTATTTAAGATAATATTATATCATTTTGCAATTTCTAAAGTTGTGCTTTTGTTTTTCAATAAACTGATTTCAAACTTTTATTTTTTCTGAAACAATAAGATATTTTATTAGTAAAAGTCACATCTTAACTTATTATTAAAACATAAGATATTATGTTAGCGAACACCAAACGAACAGCGAACGCAAAAGTTTATGTTATTATTTTTCAAACAAAGTTAAAAATTATGACATAAAACGTCTTTAAGTCATCTTTTAGATGCAAAGAACGTCTTATGATTTTTAGACCCTTTTTGTTGTCTAGATTATTATACATAAAAGTCGTACAAGTTTAATTGCTATGTGCAACAAGCATCAAATCTAATCGAACGTTAATTCTCAATACACATAACTCTGGTCTATTTACCCACATCCAGGTTTGTAACCCAATGTTTTCTTTTGCTTGCTCAGATTGTGGTGCATCGATTTTAACTAATTTTTTTTTATTTCTATTGTTTGAAGACTGAAGAAAAAAGAATTTTTGAATTAGAAAGTCTAGATGTCGTAGCACAAAAGATATATTTTGCAATAAGTGAAATGGGATCGAAAAAAAAAATGAAAACAATGAATTTTTTTTCAAAACCTTTTTATCAAAAATAAATGAAAAAAGATTTTATTAGCGATAAATTAACAGCTAATGAGTTGAACTTTAAGAAGCGTTTTTACGATTTGTTCTAAAAACAATATTTTTTTTTTGTAAAGTGAAAATGAGTGATTTTTCAGTTTTATGGAAAATCATAAACCGAAAATCTTTAAATTTTGATAGAAATAAATAAAAAATGTGATCCTAATGTTCTTCTATGATAAATATTAACAATTTACTATTTATATTATATTTATTTACCGCATTTGCCGCGGGAGCCATTAACGAGGAAGAAGAACAAGTCTTTTTCTGACATTAAGAACACAATAAAATTGACTTAAATCATTTTTTAAGATGTGCGCTCATGATTAAAATCATAAATAATTTAATTAATCATTTCTACTTACATTTTAATTTTGCAGTAAGTCCGGATTTTTTGATGTTGTATTCACAAGGGTTAGAGTAACTCCAACACGCACTTCACACCGTATAATTACATAGCTAATGGTGCATTAGAAAGTCGCCGAGCAAGGGAATTGTAGAAGTGAAAGTTTTTTATTTTCCAATTTCAGCACCACTGCTCAAAGCGTATTCGAATGCCTGAACTATGAAAATCGGGTCGAATTATGCTAACCCCTTGCGTGTACTGAGGATTAATATTCGATACAATCAAGAAAAAGAATGAACTGCTCACAAACACAATGTCCAAAATTTGCGTTCGCTGGATATATGCAGCTTTAGGTTATACATACAAGCATATTAGATTGACTTTTGTATAATTCATTTTATTCACTTACCTATGCTAATGATGAGATATGGAGATTTCCGAAGTTGATAATAAATGCAATTAATGCGTAAGTAGATATAATAGATCACATTCAGTCCGTAGATGCAGTGCGCGAATGGCAAAAAGCAAGGATGCCAGATGCCATTTCAGGATTTATAACATCGAGATCAACATCATCAGTCGGTGACTTAGCGCGACCAGTAATCATACATTTAAGCATGAGCCATCTGCGTGACACATATACTCATGCTTAGATGTGTAGCTACTGGTCGTAGTAAACCGCCGACTGATCGCGATGTTGTGCCTGAATTCGCATCCGGAAGACGGCTACGAATGTGAAAATAACCGAGAAGATAAGTCTGCTCGTCGAACAAATGAACGATTGATTTTTACTTATGGATCCAATCAATCGTATTCAATCGCTCGCGAGCAAGCCACCTATCATGGAAAAAAAAATCGGAATGGATTCCGATCGGAATTATTGTTCATTATTCATATTGTGCTATTATTAGGGCTATTGTGTTTTTGCGGAGTAAGACGATCTATACGGTATCTGAAGACAAATTTGAGACAATCTTAAATATAAAACTTAATTATGAACTACCTGAAAGATAATTTTCTTAATTATGCCCTTATATACAATAATTAGTTCTATATAAGAGACATCTTAGAAATGACTAGAAGATATCCTATTTGATTCAGAATATCTCTAAGATATATTATACACATTTATTTTGTTCAGAGTAAGATATTTCCTGAATATATATCTTATGCGGGAAGTGTATTCATGATTTAGTCATTATAATAAATTGATGATATCTATGAAAGATATTGAGATATATTTCATATATCCGCGATGATTTCAGTATGTTCCATGGATTTCTATTGCTGTGTGAGGCTGCTTTAGTTGCTGATTTTTTGGCGATTTCTCTAATCTTCATGAGATGTTTTCTTCGAAGAAGTTAATTGCAATGACGGTATGTTGTTCTATATCAGAATAAAACATCGAGATGCTACCGCATTCACTAATGAGCGCGGATTTGAATCCCATTAAACATGTATGGGATATGATGGAAAGAAGACTGAAGATTAGACGAACAGCCAACAAATTCGTAATAATTGGAAGCAATATTGCATTAAATATGATGAAAAATTTCTTTGTTTCTTTTTTTTAAAGAAGACCATCTTGCCCGCGATTTTTGATCTGCGGTTGATTTTTTCGCTGGAAATGCCGAGAGAATTTAGGGAAATCCTGCGGGAGGTACTGCAGAAAGTCAAATCCCCACCCTTATGTAAGTAGTAAGTAAGAAGAAAGAAATGCACAAGGTTCAAGAGAAGACTCAAGAGGAATCCAACGAAACTAAAAAACTCGAAATTTGATTCTGGGAAACTGTTCGTTTAGAAAAGTCAGAAAGGGATCCTGCTTGGAAGACTCGCGTGAAACGGAATAAGCGTCAAGAGGAACAGAATTCGGCAATTTGTGCAGTAACACAGAGAAAGTGGGAAACTGTTCAGAAGCTTCGAAAATTGCTTAGAAGAAACACTAGCTCGCCGAAATTGTGATTATCGGGACGATAATCTGGAAGAAGGGAGTGCAGTGTTATGCTCGTATCATACTGACACTCGTGCCATACCGTTTCCGAGCGAATCGAATCAAGAAGATCTGAAGAACGTTGGGCGACGAGCAGTAGCACAGCTTAACGAATTTGACAGATTTGACGATTGAGACATCATTTTGCTCGGATATGCTCCGATCGTTTCGGTATTTCACCACAGTTCACGGACTCTTTGCTTGTACGAGTTTTTAATAAAGTGCTTCGTTTTCTTCTTAATCAACGTGTCTTTTTTTATTTCGGGAATGCGCGTTCACTCGGGTGATTCAGTTGTGTGAAGCGAATAACGCACAGCGAGTGTAACATTTTCAAACTTCAATTAAAGCTTGCATCAATATGCGTATACGTTTACAAGAGATTATCCGAAAACGAAGCGAAAATACACAGTTTTAAAGAACAAATATACCTTCATGTATCTTCGTTCCTTACGCGCGCAAAATCGAACCAGCAATCTCCTCATAATGCGCATCAGATAATGCTAATGCTGGCGGTAATTGAATAAAATGCATACATGAATTTGATACATTGTATTTCCTCGAAAAAAAAATCGTACAAAGGTTAATTTTTTTTTAATTTGTAAGAGAAAAGATCATATTTTACGATTGTTATCATAACATATTGTTATCATAACATTTATGAAAATAAATATTCACTTCTACCCGTAAGAGTGCGTCAAACTATATCAATTTCTTAAAAAAAAAACACGTCTTCATTTTTAAAAAGTTGTCAGATAGGAGTAAGGATAGATTAAAAATTCATTGAAAGCTTTGTAAAATACAGACTTTATCCTTGAAAATGAAAAAAACTTTTAAATGCGAACATTTTTCACAGAGTTACGTTTATTTGAATATATGAAAAATTTTGATATAAATTTACCTATGCAATAATTTTGTTGACGAGTTTATATTAGACTGAGGAAAAAAAAATTTTTTTTTAATTCGTCTCTCAGTTCAAAATCTTCTATTTCAACCAAAAGAACATTCCTAAATTTTTATCAAAAATATTAAGATTTCGGGTGCGATTGAGTTACCACGAGTTGCTACGAATGCTTTGAAGCATTTTTTGATTGGTCAATTAGTAAAATTCTTTCTTTCGATTGGTTAATCAAATGCTTCGAAGCATTCGTAGTGGCGATTCGACCATGTCCTCTAAGGTCACTAGTGAACGATTTTTAAATCAAAGTTTCGATTTCCTCAATATATGTTTGATTTGATGCAAAAATGATTTAATTTGAATCTTAAATATGGCACTGTATGTTTTTTTGATTGCTGAATACGATGCAATAATTCATTTAGCTCTACGATATATGTCTTAAGAAATACAGCCCGATTAATGACGTCTGTGAAGCCCCACATTTTAAAAATTAAAAAAAAATAAGCAGCAAAATTTTTTTTTTTTAATTTTTTCGGAAATCCGGTTTTTTTGAGAATTCTGATTGAGGATTCTGATTGAAAGAGTTCTATCGATTGTCCTATATGGACATAATGCTACAATGAATGGTAAAAAAGTTATAGCCCTTCAATGTTTGGAATTATGAACTTGCCCCCCTCCCCTCTGAAATTTCAAATGGTGTTTTCATCGCTTTAATCGATGGAACTCTTTCTATTAATAGAGAACTCTAGAGCTCTTCGGAGAGTAACAGAATTCTGCTTATTTTTTTAAAATTTTGAAAATGAGGGGAGGAGAAAAATACTTTTAACAGCCGACTTGTTGGCATTTTCCTATAGTTCTATAATAGTTCCAACGATTTGTATAGATTTCGATCGGAGTTCTTGTCTTTAAGTACTTTCTAATAATAATTAAATTTACGGACTAGCACCGCACCACAAAAATAAAGTACCTCTTAAGAAAGTTGTAAGGGCACAAAACACATATATTAATATTTAAACAAACTACATATATGTGAATTGCATTGATAATTCTTTTCATTGTTTTTATTGAGCAACACATTTTTATACATTATTTATATTATTTGTTATTAATTCTATTGTTATGAATAGAAATTTTAAAAATAATAAAAATCTAAATTTTTTATATCAATTATTTTATAACCAATTATTTTATAACAAATAAATATTTTGTTTATTTACTAAACAATTAATGTCTTCATTTTAATGTAACTTTGCATAAATTTTTTTGTATGTATAAAATACTTATATAAAAAAAATTGAGATTTTTATCTTTATTTTATAATACATTTTAATATATTTCTATTAGAGTACTAATTTAAAAAATATTTTTTATTGAAATAACTTTTGATCCTGATGGTCAACTGTCTTTAATTTTTTTGTATTATTTTTAAATGCAATTTAGAATAATCTGTAATCTCAAATAATTCTTAATATATTGTATTTGCCTTACAACTTCCTTAACAGCCAGTTCCAATTGATTTTTCAGCGTTTTTCATTAGTTTGAACGCTTCTGTAAATAATATAAGAATATTAAGTGATAAGGGAAGCGGCAATTGCAGTCAAACTTGGAGAAAGTATTCTTTTACAATTTTTAAATACAAATTCCTTTAATATGTTAATGAGCATCGGTTACTTTCGTATTTGTAACACAATTCAAAAAATAATAATTTTACAAATTAAATTTTTTTGTCAACTTTATGGTACTAGCATTTTAAATTTGTAAAAAAATTGCGAATTTAAAAATACGTAAAATAATATGATAAAAATTGCATACTCATTATTTCGGCGTATGAATGCATTTTTTGGATATATATCGATTTGTTAAAATGTATTGTATTTGTACACCGTTTGAAATTAAAAGATTAAGGGAAAATGAATGTGTTGAATTGTTGAAAAAGTCATGAAATATTATGGTATGTTTAGTATGTTTACATTTCTAAAATATATGAAATTGAATAAAAATAAAATGTAAAATAAAAGTAAGTACTTAAAGAGAAGAATTCTGAGCGAAATCTATAAAAATCATCGAAATTATTGTATTGTATTAGGTGTACAACTTTGCTTCCGCGGTTTTTTCCGAAATTCGAGGCTTTATTGTATTAGATGTACAAAATAGTTCTGAGCTTTTTTTTGTAAAATTCAATTCTTTATTCAAAAACAAACGAAAAAATATGGCTTGCTGTGTAACGCCAAGCTGTTCTGCAAGCTCCTTTTCAGTTTGCGTAGAGTTTATATCCAGCAGTGCTTGCAATTCGTCCGTTTCAATC
>Ga0157363_1007230_pt1 | contig 10506 bp, 19 predicted proteins | sample AttsexASBM1_FD_111477 | JGI IMG/M metagenome (GOLD analysis project Ga0157363, IMG submission 111477) | Fungus gardens microbial communities from leaf cutter ant in Ribeirão Preto, State of São Paulo, Brazil - Atta sexdens ASBM1 | ecosystem: Host-associated > Fungi > Mycelium > Unclassified ...
ACGACCTGGACGGCGTTGAGAGCAATCGTAATCGAGCATTTGCAGCTCTTCGGCATCAAGTACCAGTTCAACCTTTGTTTCACCGGCAGCGGCCTGACGTGCCCGCTGCGCTGCTTTGCGTTCTGCTGGTGAAGCCATCAGCTTTTACCTCCAGCGCGCCGAATCCTCGCTTTTGCATTCCGCTCAACCTGAATAAGCTTTTGGATATTCGCCCTGCGATACCGCTCTTCATCACGCAAGGCCTGAACATCGTTCGCAAGGTTTGTTTCTTTACGCGCAATCTTCATTAACAGGTCGAAAGCGTCAATGATGGCCCCGCATTTCTTGCATTTAACTGCCCGGTCATGCTCGTTAACTGTGAACCCCGGATGCAGGCAAAAACGGCCTTCATTTTCGAGCGCAAAATTAATGCGTTCCTTCGGGTTGGTATCATCTGCAATTGGGAACGCAACAACGTTGCTAAGCTCCTTTTCGGTATCAGATTCCATCATTCAGGCTCCTCCAAGGATATTGAATGCTGTTGCTGCCACTCTCGGAACTTGTCCATTTCCAAGGGCTTTAAGTCTGTCCATCCCGAAGGCCACATCATTAGCCACTCGGCGTAGCTTGGGCATACATTCAGGCCAGGCACTTCCTCTCCGCCAGCTTCCAGATATTGCCAACCCAGATAATCCTCCAGGTTGTACCGGTGGTCTCCCGTTCTGGCTCTTATCCAGGCAATCCCATGACTGCCCATGCTGGCCCTTGGGGTAGGCAACAAGCCAGATTCGGTCTCTGTCATGGGCCGCTCTGCAATTTGATGCTGATATACAACACCATTCAGCATTAAACCCCATTTGGGCAAGGTCACCGAGGACCATGGCAAGACCTCTTCCCACAAGCAGAGGTGAGTTCTCCAGCAAGACGTATGCGGGTCGAACCTCACCGATGATTCTTGCCATTTGCTTCCAAAGTCCTGAACGCTCTCCGTCGATTCCAGCACCTTTGCCGGCACCGGAAATGTCCTGACAGGGAAAGCCGCCAGAAACGACATCAACAATTCCGCGCCATTGTCTTCCGTCAAAACTGCACACATCAGACCAAATCGGGAAAGGTCGCAGTGCTCCATCGTTTTGTCGTTGCGCCAGAACTTGTGCGGCGTAGGCATCACGCTCAACTCCGCAAACTGTTCGCCATCCAAGGAGGTGCCCGCCGAGTATTCCGCCGCCAGCGCCTGCGAAAAGAGCCAACTCATTCATTGACCCTCCACGCGCTTAAACTCAATTACCCACACCCACGGGTTAGCCTGCCAGCTTTCCTCTCCGTATAGTTCACTCCACAGCCCACGGAACCATGTGCGTGCCTGATGTTCGTCTTCGGGGTTATGCGGTAATTGAGCAGGGCAACCTTCATTGCGCGCGTCATCGTCAGACAAAGCAGTCAACCGCTCCACACGAACGCCGGTAATCTCCAGCGTTATGCGGGAAGCCCAGCGCGGCATGTGGATGGAAGGTCGCCAACGGAATGTCACATGAACATCACTCTCAGGGCTATAGATACCGCGTACACCATCAACAACTTCAATGTCCAAGCGGCGATCGTCATCCGCTGCGTACCAGACACGGTCATTTGGGTAGTAATTCGCAAAGTCTTCACTCCATGTCTCACGAACCCACAGGCGATCACCTACAGCGCCAAACGGGCAGATACCTTGCTCAACCGCATCTAAAACATGGGTGTGGATACCGCATTTAGTTTTAGTTGGCTTACGAACCACCAAACAATTGTCAGGCCGGACTTTGTCCACGATCCGGCGCGTCTGCACCTTCCTGCCTTCCATAACTGCACGAACCATTTCGCTGTTAAAGATGATTGGACGTTCACGCATGGCTCAACTCCTTAACCCACTCAGTAAAGCCAGAGAGGATTGGCTGGATGTTCTCGTCATCTGCCCAGCCAGCAAAGCCGATAAAGCCATCATCGTTAAAGCTGACTGCTTCACGCTGCTCAAAATAAAACGACTGGCATGTGATGCCTGCAAAAAAGCGTCCCGTTTTAGACCGGGTGATTACCCCGCGCCGATGACAGCGAAACGATCCCTTAATCAGGCCGCTATCTTTCATGCTCTGATTGATGAGCGTACGGAGACGCTTGATTGATTCCGGCGTAATGGCCTTGTAGGTCAAGCCAGCATCTTTAAATGCTGAGCGCGTTTTATCCCGCGACAATTTCGCTGTGATATGAGCCATCACTCACCATCCTTAGCTGCATCGGCGAGGAGTTGGTTGGCGAATTCATCTGCCAAATCTTTAACCCTGTCGCCGACAGCGCAGCCGCCCTGAATAGCTGATGCAAACAACTCGACACCTTCAGCGCGAATCTCATTGACCATGGCATCAGTGGCTGGTGTTTCAGTGTGCAGGGTGATTTTGTCTTCTGCATCAGCCCATGAATTCCAGTTTTCGACCGCTTCGGTGCATTTAAAAATGCCACCCTTCAGTGCCGCATTCTCCGCCACCACCAACTCCAGCTTCGAACGCGACTCACGCGAATCATCACGCATAGCCAGCATCAACGTTTCTGTGTCTTCCACTTTGCGCTGCAGCTCATTACCGCGAGCAATCGCAACATCGAGACGTGTAGCTGATTCCGCCAGTAGCTTTGCAATATCCAGTAGTGGGATGTCAGCGCCCAATGTTTTAGCCAGGTCGTGAGTGACCGAAACCAGCTCTTTGTTTGATAATTTATTAAACATGCTGGTGGCCCTTAGTGAATGGTACGGTGAGCGTTGTTGAGACGTTCAGCTGCGTTCTGTGCTGCAATAGGGTTATGGATTACAGAGCCGTCAGGCATGATCCAACCCGCCAAAATGATGCTGTAGGGCAGGGTGATGATGCCTACAGTGATGTGGTCTTTAGGGTGTTGCATACTTCCTCCACGCTGTTTTTTGTTTGCACGAATCCCTTGCCGTTGATGGCAATAAATCACTTAGGGATTCATAAAATTGGCTGGCAGGTTCTGCAAAACCTGCAGCCGGTTAACTCCACGCTATGAAAGGTATTGCGGTGCCGGGTGCCTCCCGGTGCTCTGGCCGAACTGACAATGTCCAGAGCGGTGACTTAGACTTGAAGCACCAACTGACCGCATGAAAGTTGGTATCAGTTCACCACGAGCGCATAGCCGCATTCACCACAATGGTTGAGAACACTGCGTAACCTGGCACCGATCTGGCCGCATCGAGGTTTGGCTGGATTCTCCAGCAACTGTCTAATGCTGAGGGACTTCTATGTGCGTTCCAACCAGTGCTCTCACCATTGAGTGCCGGTTACCCCATCCGGCGCAGGCACTGATGGTCAATTAAGACTGAACCAGCCTGCGGATTAGTGTTGTGGTGGCGGCCCTTGCATGCCGCAGTAACGCCGTTTCCCTCCAGTCCGCGTTCTGACTGTTACCCCTGCGCCAGTAAAGGTATTGCCTTCTTCTGGCCGGGCTTAAATCACCACAACGTTGAGAGCACTTAGCGCCTCTGTGGCGCGCCCATTTACGCCCGCCAAATGCTCTCATCGTTGTGCGCCGGTTTATTTATCCACGTCCGGCCCGTGTTTCCCTGCTATTCCCCAACAACAAGGAATCGGATAATCTGGATATACCCCGACAACAAAGAAGGAAGGCTTATGCATATGGCTAATGACGAAGGTGATCAATATTTCGAAAGGCACATGCCTGGTCGCAAAATTCCACCTCCGCCGCCAAAACCAAAAGATGAAGACGAAAAATGAGGTAGTTTATGAACCGAGATGATTTGGAATTTGCCGTAACTTATTCATTTTACTTAGAGAAGATGAACTATCGTCTGCTCACAAGAATTGACAAGCTGATTACCTTAACTCTCATCGTTCTCGGTTTTGCCGTATTTGCTAGATTCAGCAATATGTTTGTTTTCGGCGCTGTAGTTGCAGTGCTTTCGGTTCTTCAACTTGTTTACCAATTTGCTCAGGAAGCTGGTGCTTCTAAAGAGCAAATGCGGCATTACCGCAGCCTGATGGTAAATATGAAAAATATCGAAGATGAAGAATTACGTCAGCGCTTCGCAAAAATTCAAGACTCAGACAGCATGCCTTGGCAATCACTTGAAGACGCCGCATACAATCGAACCTTGATAGCGCTAGGGCATACCACCTCGTTCACAAAGCTTTCAGCGAAAGATTCAGTGCTATCGTGGTTTGCTGGTGATCTTCCAAAAAATTAGGAAATCTAATTGGAACGACCAAAGCCAGGCGGTCATGTGCCACCAAGACCGCGTCCACCTAAGCCTACCGTTTAGGTATATCCAGATTTTTAAAGAGCGAAGCGTCCATTGGGCGCTTTTTTTCGTTTGGATGATTTGTGATTGAGCTTTCCACATCAGTCGGCATCCATCCGATGAGGTAAATATACTTTCGAGTATATTGAGTGTAAATACTCAAAGGTAAATTAATTGTACTTTTGAGTATATTTTACTGTTTTTTATGAAAATAAATTTTTGAGGTGGAGTTAAGGCAATGAAAAACCCGGCGCTGTGGCCGGGTCAGGGGAAGAATCATTCAAGTCAGGGCAGGTTGGTAACCTTCGCATCGACAACCACACCTATGATCCGGCAGTTGCCATTGATTTCTGTCATTGGGTATTGAGGGTTTAAGGGCTTGAGGAACTTTCTGCCCGCATCAATTACCAACTTTTTGAAGGTTGCTTCATTCTCACTGTCGAGCTTGGCGACAACCAGCTTCCCGTTACGAGCCTCAACCTCGGGGTCAATCAAGATAGCCATACCTTCAGGAATGCTCAGGCCAGCTGGGGCTGTCATAGAGTCACCCTTAACATCAAGCCAGAATGCATTCTCTGAGCAATCAACAGTCGTCTCATACCAGCGATCAACACTCTTGCGGTGATAAGGTTCTACAGCTTCCATCCATTGTCCTGCGCTCACCCAGCTGATCACTGGGAAACTTCCCTTTGGTTCATTCATGCCAACGAAGGCCACGTTTGATGGCTCATGTTTAACCAAACCATCCAGCCAGCCTCGACTGAGCTTTAAAGATTCTTCGATTTGACGAGCGGACTGCTCTCCAATGTTTCGCTTGTTGGCTTTTCCTGCTGGATAGAGCATTCGAGAAACAACGGTCGCGTCTAGCCCTGCCGCTTCAGCAAATTTTCTTTGTGTCTCATATCCATCTACCAATTCCTGCAGTTTCTGCCTGCGGATTTCGAAGATGTCATTGCCTGATTCAATTTTCATACCCGAATCATACGAAAATTTACTCTCAGGTAAATGACTCTCAGGTATTGAATAAAATATACTTGCGGGTATACTCATTTTCATCAATCACAGGAGGCTTCATGGAAACGTTAAGAGCGTATCTAAATGGCCTTGCGTTGGGTAAGCAACGTGACTTCGCCTCTAATTGCGAAACGTCACTTGAGTACCTGCGCAAAGCGATCAGTAAAGGCCAAAAGCTTGGCCCAGCGTTATCAGTTCTTATCGAAATTAATTCATCCGGTGCAGTAAGCAGGAAAGACCTTCACCCGGAAGACTGGATGAAAATCTGGCCCGAACTGAATTCTAAAGCCACCGCAGCTTAGCGGTAACTACAACAGGGAAATAGAAATGGTAGACCCCATCAACATAGCGATTCGCCTGATGTGCAAAGCACACCCTAACGGTCGTTTGGGTATGGCTTCAGATATGGGAATGACGATCGATCAGTTCCACAACCACCTGTACCGGAAGTGCGGAAGTCGCTTTTTCACCATGGATGAGCTGCAGCAGATGGAAGACCTGTCCAAGAGCAATCACCTGGCTGAGTACTTCGCTAACCGCCGTGGCTTAACGCTGGTGGACATAGCTTCAGTTCAGAACGTGGACAAGGTTGATTTGTTCGACATCGAGATGCGCTCTAACGCAGCAGCTGGCCAACTTGCGATTGCCAAACAGGAAGCCGCAGCTGATGGCGTGATCGACAAGCAAGAGTTGAAAAAGCTTTCCGGTTTATTTCAGCAAAAGATTCGCCACCAGATGCACGGTTTCTTTGGCTTCCTCGCGCTGTATGGCGCAAGCGTCTCAGAACACAACGTGGATATGTTCATGGCTAACCGCAAGGTGGAAGTTGCCGGGATGCAGGTTCAGTCGGCGGAGGTATGAAGTGAGTAGAGCAGAAAAGTTGAACGCCCCGGTTTGCAGACCAGAGCGTTCGGCATCGTCAAATCGTCCAGCGTGGAGAAACAACGATATGTCAAGCATAAAGCATACAAGACGGGTCTTGCAATTCCGTTGTCGCGTGGAGGTTAGCGGCATTCGGTATGAGCAAATCATACCTGGTGCTGGTGGGGTGAACAACTACCACTCAGTGGATCATCTGGTAGTGGGTACAGCGTGGAATGATTTTTACCGTAAACCGGAGGCTGAGCAATGCGCACCGTTGACCGCTGGTTCACTGATGGAAGAGGCATACCAGTGCGCGTTGTCCGCTGGGAGCCTGAATCAAACCGCGTTATCTACCTTCGCGAAAATTACGAACATGGCGAGTGCTTCTGCCCTCTGCATCAGTTCAATCGCGACTTTCGGGAAATAGAGGCACCACATGAGTAAAACATTCGAGGTCGTCCAGGCCATGTCTGGGCCAAAGAACGTGTTAGTCATACCTCGCCCATACCTCAACTTCTTCCGTGGCGAACAACAGGCTCACGCGCTTGCTGCCGTGCTGAATAACCTGGTGTTCTGGTCTGCCTTTGGCAATGAGAAAGGCTGGTTCTACAAGACCTATGAAGAGCTGGGTGAGGATGCTGGTGGGCTAAGTAAGGATCAAACCGAGCGACTGGTTAAAAAGCTGGTTAAAACGCATCTGGCTACTGCCATTCAGACTTCGGTCCGAAAAGTTAACGGCACCCCAACCATGCATTACAAAGTGGATGGTGATGCGATTATTTCCTTAATTTTCAACACTGATTCAGAAACCGCGAAGTCGCGACTTCCAAACCGCGAAGTTACGACTTCCAAACCGCGAAGTCACGATATGGAAAGCGCGGCATCGCGGATTCCTGGAAACCGCGAAGTCGCGGAATCTTTTCTCTATACAGACGTTAATACAGACATAGACATACAGACTAATAAACCTCTTAGTCCGGTTTCTGCGAAACCAGACGAGTCGAGTGATCCTTATCCAGATGCGGCAGTAAAAAACACATCAAAGCGCCAGTGGGGATCGGAAGAAGACCTGACCTGCGCCAAGTGGATTTGGTCTCGCATCTCCAGCATGTACGAGAAAGCCGCTGAAGCTGATGGCGAAGTCAGCAAGCCTAAAGAGCCAAACTGGGCTGACTGGGCAAACGAAGTTCGCCTGATGTGCAGTCGTGACGGCCGTACTCATCGTCAGATTTGCGAGTTGTTCAGCCGTGTCCAGCGCGACCCATTCTGGTGCCGTAACGTCCTGAGCCCATCAAAGCTGCGTGAGAAGTGGGATGAACTCTCAATCAAGCTCAGCCCTGCTGGTGGACAGCGCAACGTCAACGATACGGCAAGCACTGACTATGAAATTCCTGACGGCTGGAAGGGGGCTTAACCATGAACACAGAGACCCTGATCATCATTCACCTGATGAACCATCCCGGACACACCCCGGCACAAATCGCTGCAGCGATAGGCCGCACACCCAGCACAGTGAAAACCGCGCTGCCTGCAATGGTCGCTGTTGGTGATATCTGGCGTGATGCCGAGGCGCAGTACTACACCGCTGAGGCAGCTGGAAATGGTGATGAACAGTACCTGTCACTTTGCGATGTGGCTTACAGCCTTCAGGAACGGAATCTTTGGAACCGAGCCGCTAACGTCTGGCAGGAAGCGCAGAAGTGCACTGAAAAGCCCGGATTGCGTGAGAAAGCCAGAATCAAAGGGAAAGTTTGTGTCGAAATGGCACGGCTTAAAGACCCCAAGCCTGAGCCTGATCCGTTTGGCAATCGTGGGAGTTTCCGTCCATGAAAACAGCCATTAAAGCGCACTTCAGGCGCAACGCAGATTTCTACATCGGAGCGCGACCTTCGGTTCTGGCAACCATCAGTTTGACTATTTATCTGGCGTGGGAGTTTCACAAAGCATGAGCAATTTAAATCAGGTCTATAAAAACAAAGACGACAGCAACACTGATATCACCGTTCGCAAGACCCATCTGCTGGGCGTTGATGAGCTGTACATCGAGCCGGGTTACAACGTCCGCGACATCGATCAGACCCACGTCGAAGAATTTCGCGATGCGTACATTGCAGGTGAGCATGTCCCGCCGTTGACCGTTCAGGTCACAGAGCAGGGTATTAAGATTATCGATGGCCATCACCGCTGGCATGGTGCGAAGCTGGCACAGGAAGCAGGCTATGACATTCGCCTGGAGTGTAAAGACTTCGTTGGTAGCGAAGCCGACCGCATTGCCTTCATGGTGACCAGCAGTCAGGGCCGCGCACTTGAGCCACTGGAACGCGCAGTAGCATATCAGCGCCTGATTAATCAGGGCTGGGAGCCTGCCGAAATTGCCAAGAAGGTTAAGCGCTCTACAGCTGATGTGGATCATCATCTCCAGTTGCTTACTGCCGGTGATGGGTTAATCGCGATGGTTAAGGCTGGTGAAGTGGCAGCATCAACTGCAGTTGCCATGGTTCGTGAGCACGGCGCGAAGGCTGAGACCGTTGCCAAAACCCAGCTGCAGAAAGCCAAAGCGAGCGGCAAAAAGAAACTGACCCTGAATGATGCGATGCCGCAGTTCAGTGCTGCCAAGATGCGTGAGTTGCTGGAGCTGGTGGCGAAACACTGTGAGGTGGACTTCGCAGAAGAGACCTTCGCAATCACCCTGGATTTCTCCAGCGACTTCGAAGCGCTGAAGGCTATGCAGATTATCAAAGAAGCCCGTGAGCACTACGCATCGCAAATTAAACCTGACGATGTCGGCATTCATGAAACCACGTTACCTCTGAGCCGTGCAGATATTCAGCAGCAAAGCGGGATTGAAGTGTTGGCCTGTGTAGTTGCTGCGTTCGGCGATAAGCCGAGCTACACGCACACTGAATCGAAATACGCTCACACATGGGCGGCAGACAGCGTTGCCAACCCTGAGTTTCTGGTTATCCCTGCTGAGACAGTCGAGAAAGCCATTTCATTCATCAGCAAACATGCTGCGCGTGAAGATATTGCTGAATGGGTTTCGGATAAGTATCAGGGCGACCCACAGCTTGATGATGTCATTGAGCGTTTCGCTGACGTGCTATCAGAAACCGACATGCCGCTCGATGTGGTACTGGCACTGCTCGACAACATCGATCATGAATGTGGTTACAACATCCGGGCATTGCGCCAAGAAGTCAGCAACCGCCTGTCCCGAGTAGCAGTCCCCAGTGTTGATCAAGAGGATTAAATGAACATGAAAACCACAAATATGGCGCCTTCGCGTCAACTTAATTCCAGTGATGAATGGTTCATGACAACCAAAACCAACGGCGATGATTGCCGTGAAAGTGGAATGGAGCAAACCAACAACGGGAGCGCTGCCTGATGGTTGATCTCGAAATCGTTATTGGGGCTATCTCATTCGTCGCTTTTTACTTCTTCATGGCCGGGGTCGTAGCTGAGCACAGCAGCTCAAATGCTTATAAGGATATAAGCAGCCCGTTACCCGCAATTGTGAGGGGGATTTTCTGGCCGTTGTTGTTGGTCAAATTCCTCCTATTGATGATTTGGAGGGATGAATTTTGAAATTAACTCTGCCATTCCCCCCATCTGTAAACACCTACTGGAGAAATACCAGGAAGGGAGTATTAATCAGCGCCTCCGGGCGCTCTTTCCGATCCAACGCTATTGGCGCGGTGTATGAGCAACTGAAACGCAGGCCACAACCGATTACAGTGAACGTAGCTGTATCGGTGATCCTGTACCCGCCAGACAAGCGTGATCGTGATTTGGACAACTACCTGAAGGCGGCGTTCGACAGCCTGACACATGCTGGCGTATGGCTTGACGATAAGCAGATTAAACGCGTATTTGTGGAGTGGGGGCCAATCACCAAAAAGGGAAAAACCGAGATTACGATCACTGAGTATCAGGCGGTGGCTGCATGAGGGCGATTCTCACACCTGACGTTGCCAACAAAACCGGCATTGTCCTGTTCAAGCCCGGAAGTGAACTGATACCGATGTTCCGTGAGCGCGTGCTCGTCTGCACTCTTCCCCGTGACATGTCACACCTTCCTGCAGGGCTGGTTAATTCGAGCAGTCAGCCACTGCTGGATGATGCCAGCCTCAAACCATTCTTTGCCGATAACAGGGTGATCAAAGCCGCTGGTGGATGGGAAATCCATGACGCCTGGGTGAAAAAAATCAGAGCCTGCCAGTACCGGGAAAAAGATTCTTTTCACCACCACGATTACACTACCCTGCGTACTGATTTTGGCTCACTTTGCCTGTGTTATTCCTGCGACAATTCCTGTCGTTTGAACGGCGTACCTGGTATCCTGG
>Ga0157363_1007231_pt1:0-7500 | contig 10505 bp, 12 predicted proteins | sample AttsexASBM1_FD_111477 | JGI IMG/M metagenome (GOLD analysis project Ga0157363, IMG submission 111477) | Fungus gardens microbial communities from leaf cutter ant in Ribeirão Preto, State of São Paulo, Brazil - Atta sexdens ASBM1 | ecosystem: Host-associated > Fungi > Mycelium >...
ATTAAAATAAAATAGATCTTGATAAGAACTGTATTATTATATTTTTATTTTTTTTTAATATGTTTTTCATAACTCCTATATTTTATTTATATATATATATATATATATATATATATATATATATATATATATATACAGACAGAGAGAAAGAGAGCGAGAGACCCTTAATTTATAAGAGTATGTTATTAATAATAAATATATGGGTATGTTGTAATTAAAGATAGTTATCTTCTCTTAAATTTTTAACTCATTACTCGGAATTCGAACAATTGTATCATAATTCGACATAACATCCGTATACATAAGTTATAATTGGAAATATATATCTAATATTACATATGGTATCGTACCTTTTCATTACCGGTGTAATATGATCGGGATCTACGCCCTCGAGATCTATGCCGAAGAAGTAACTCGCGATAGTGCCGACGATGACAACGATTCCCGCTCCTATCAAGATATAATATATGAAGGATATTTGAAAGAGTATCATAGGTTCCTCGTCAGAGTTCATCCAAGTAGGCCTTATCGTGGTTGAAAAAGTCTGATTTAACGGATACGGGCAACCAGCCACCGACGTGGGTAACGAATCATATTTAATTTTGTCATGCATGGTGTACCATTGAGTGCCTCCTACCAGCCAAAGCATGCTGATGAGACCAACGCAACCGCCGAGTAACGCACCTTTCGCGTTTGCCCAGGGTACTAGCATTCCTAATACGAACAGGCCCAACGAGGGTCCGTCGGTGATGCCACGCGTACTTACAGCTATTTGGAAGACTGGTCCTAGCCGTTCGACCAGAAACACCAGACCAACTGAAATCGCTCCGGCTATCCCAACGATGCCCTGATGAGAAACAGGTTCATTATACACACAGGATGTCTGATAACTAACGATAAAATTCTCGTAAAGTGGCAGAATGGATTAAATTGAGACACGTTGTTTACAAGCGTTACATTGGCATAACGTGCCTAGCGTGTGAGGTGAACTAACTAACGTACACTCACGAAAAATGCAATATGTTAGGGAACTTTTATTAATCAATCTTAATCCTCAATTTTTTAAAAAGACTCCTCCTCTTAAAAGGGTAATAAAAATTATGGTAATATGTACCTTCATAATGTTGGCGGCTGTAACTTCCTTCTTGGGACTATCCGGAATCCACGGTTTTATAAAATCTTCATAAATGGTACCGGACACGGTGTTCAAACTGGCGCTCATAGTCGCGAGTGCAGCGCTCACTAGACCAGCTAGGAATAATCCCGGAAGTCCTGGCAGATGCCCAGCAACGTCCATTACGTAGAACGGTAGAGTCTGATCGGTGCGACTTATCGACTGCTCGAACGAAAAAATTTATAATTTTCTGCGATCGAAATATCATAATTACGTGTAATGTAAACTAAACATAGCATATAACAGAAAAATAAAAATCGACAAACACTTTCGTCTCTCTTAAACACTTTCGTCTCTCTTAAACACTTAATTAAAAAAAAAAAATATATATATATATATATATATATATATATATATATACACATATATCGAAACGCACAATTTGTAAATATAATATGTCATACATACTTTGGTCAGGAAAGGATCGCAATCATGATATTTCGCGAACATGATTAATCCAGTGAACACACAGATCAGTTTGACAATTATCATTCCTACCGCCGTAATCGCCAGTCCGCTATATATACAGAAAAAGAAGATGATTATATGTATACTATTATATATGTACGTTATTTTGCTAACAAAGTTTTCTGGCTCTTCTAAAATTCGCTTTAATTTCTTTAAAGGCGCGAGTTTACAATTTGCAGAAATAGATTGAAAGAGACTTACTGTTTAGCGTCAATCTCTCTGGGCACTGACAGGAATCGCTGCACCGTACCTGGATGAATGCCGAGATGTCCGATCCATATTGTCGTCATACCTATAGTCATACCCCAAAAAGTATTCCTCGCGAACGGACTCGGATCCATGCTAATAAAGGAAGCATTTTTAAAATGTACTAACAATTAATGAATTAATATACACATAAATAATAAAATGAAGAGAAAATCTTTTTTTTTCATTCCTTTTTTATCTTACTCAAAGAAAATGAGACGACCGCCTTGGCCGGAAATCCTCCACACTTCTCCAACGCTACCAACAGACATTATCCCCAGTACAAGAACCGAAAAGAGTCCTCCGACGGTTACGGAAAATTGTATCGTGTCTGACCATACCACTGCCTTTAGACCGCCCTACGTAATGAAAGCGTTTAATGACAAACGAAGTATAAAATTTCAAAATTTACAATTTTTGTTAATTACTATGTGCACGACGATGCATATTTTATACATACATAATGTCCGATAATGACCGCATATACATATATTATAATCTCTCGTGGACAGTAAAGCGACTGACTAAACTGAATTGGAAAGTCCTCTACCATTTTGCAATTTTCGCAATTTCTTTTTTTAGTTACCCAATGAGCAGAATGTCTCGAAAATCGATGCATAATTAAGATAACTTTAAGAGTTCTTCAAGAAACATCTTTAAGGTATTTCATAAAGAATTTTGAAAAATATCTTAAAATTGTCTTGTGCATCGATTTTATCTGTTTATTCTGCAATATTTAAAAATTAATATTTCGTTAAATATTGCGAAAATTGCAAAAATGATAAAGGACTTTTCGACTCAGTTTTGCCTACTCTACCTGCCCAATAAGAGCAGATTATGCGTCATTACAAAACACCTTGCATATGTGTATAATATATTATATGTATATATATATATAATAATATGTGTATATCTCCAAGTTTTTACTAATCAAGAATGAATGACTCGAATTATAAAATCTCTTTTGACATTCATATGTATGTATGTATGTATGTATGTATGTATGTATGTATGTATGTATGTATGTATGTATGTATGTATGTATGTATGTATATATGTATGTATGTATATATGTATATTATAGTTTACGTTTTTGTCGCATAAGAATAAAAACACAACATTGATTTATTAATTAGATATAGAGGCAACGATTTTTGTTATTAATTTCAGAGACATTAATGTATCCAGAGACATAAAATTGCGCTTCACCATTCACGCACTTACAATGCTAGTATAAATAATGCACACGATACAGAGTATCGGCGTTATTGCGTGAACGCTCAAATTGCTGACTTGGGCGAAGGCGAGGGCAGGTACGTAGACGACAATGGGCAAGTACGTGAAGAGCGAGATAGTGAACAGCACTGAAGAAAGGATTCTGACTGGCCTGGTGAACCGTACTTCCAGATATTCAAAGGTACTGTTTAGTTGCAACTTGTAGAACACCGGCAGGAAAATATAAGAGGTGATCACAGCAGTGAAAATTGCAGTGAAGACGCACGCGGCATACTGAGTCCCGTGATGAAAAACTTCCGTGGGGATGCCCAGTAAGCTGATACCCGAGATGTGGCTAAACAAGTATATATATATATATATATATATATATATATATATATATATATATGTATATATATATATATATATATATATATATATATATATATATATATATATATATATATATATATATATATAAAGCATTTTTTCTAGATATTTCTTCGTATAATAGTGAAATATTTGGAAAAATGTGTAAATTAAAAGAAAATGACCGGGAGGGAATATTAGTCATGCGAGATATTTTATTTGGTATATCTCTCAGATCTCTAGCATGGCGTTCCGTAAGATTCTTTCATTAATCCGCTTGTTTATCGAAAAGAAGCGAGGAGTCACTGACCTAGCGATGATGCTCATTGCAACAGGAAAGCATCCCATCCGTTTACCACCCAGAAAATATTCCGTTGTACTGTCTTGCTTGCTGAAGAAGCCAAAGTACACGCCGATAAGAACGCTGACGAGCAGCAGCAGACTGAAGAGCGTGTAGTCGAACCATCCGAACATAAAACGATCCAAATTCTCCGCTTCTTGGCTAAACGTGATGCCAGTGGCAAAGGGATTCTCCATTGTTTTCACCTCGTCTCGTCTCTTAAATAAATTTTGAATGAATCAACGAATCGACCTTTTTCTACGAGTACCGAATGGATAATGCAATACGCGATACATATAGTGTGCTTCCCGTCCTCTGCGTCTGTCATTCCCTGATCTCTATTCGTCTAGGAACGTCGAGGAACAAACACAATCTGGTATTGCTGACTTGCAAATATACCGTCATATGTATGTCATAATTTCATCGTGAGAGATTAATTTACAACCCCGGTACACATGATAATGTAAGTACGGGCTTTGATGACGAAACTGATATTTACTATTTAGTATCTTGATTAATGATTTTGGAGTAATTGACTGAAATAAACGAAAAAGTAGAGACGTGTGAGAAAACGAGAGTGATGAACTATACTCACAATCATTACGTATGTCGGATTTATTAAATCCGACAGAATTGAATTAGGATCGGTGCGAGGGATAATTGAAAGGATGTTATTGGATCTAGTTGCGTTGTACGAATTGACAACGTATATGTGACTCAAGTTTATTAAAGTACAGCTGCAATCGCAGAAAGAGAGTAGCATATAATTATTAGTGTAAATTCTAAATTTATCTGATACAATCGTAATCACGGCTATCTTTTGTCCACAAAACAATATTATTATACAACGCTCTTTTAAACTTTGATTGATTTAAACTTTCGCTCCAAATACGCAACGAAAAGTAATAATAATAATTTAATTACACCACTTTATTGTGGAAGTTTTACTGCTGTGAATCTTCGATTTTCGAGTCTATAATATATTTACACATATGTACAAGCTTACGATCCTACGAAATTTTCCATGAGAGAAAATGTGAAGAGAAATTTTTTAAATATTTATTAAACTCCATGTATTATGAATAAACTATTCCACATCAAATATTTTTCTTAAATTCTGAAGAATCCAAATGCCCTTAGTAAAAGTAAATGATTCGGCGGATATCACCGTCGTACGAGATAATATATGGAGCACAATAAAATTCGCGATAAGAGACACCAAGCGGAGAGTCGACTTGATGACGCTGAAGCAGAGAGCAGTCCGAATCGAAGACCGATACTTTTCCGAAGATGCGCTCGCAGAACAGAATTGTGGGGTGGAATCTGCGCGCATTGACGCAGAGGAGCCTCCCACATATTGTCATCTCGCGAGCCCAACAGTAGGATGTACTGACCGTTCCAGTTAATGCCCAGTTTGGACCGCAGTCCCAATGTGGAGGGCGCTTCGAGGGTATGAGGTACGCAATTTCTCGGCCAGGTGATGAGCGGCACGCCGAGGTTGCGCCGATCGGCGGCATCAACGGCGCTACAACGAGTGGATATCGTGGCGTCTCCAGGAATCAAAATGCTCTCGGCAATGTGTAGATCCAATTCCGTAGTACCAGTGAGGGTGTTCCAGGTGGGAAAAGGTTTTCTGGTAGTGGTCTCGTCGTATGCTTGATGACCTCGTAGCATCGCTGCGAATCTTGATTCAACTATAGAGTGTTCGTCGCGCAACAGTTGATGAATGTCATCAGTCAACGATCTTTCCTGTCTTTTTTGTACCTTTTTATCTATTGTGTATACAGGTCGTTTCTTGTTTTTCGATCCGTTTTTTGCGAGATAAAATTTGTTTCGATAGAGATCTAATATAATGCTTTGTACAGTGTGATGAGTAGTTGGCGAATTGATAACGCTCCTTTTGAACAAGAGCCTTGTGGAGATATTGAGATAGTGGTCGAGAAAAGTTTCTCGATCATCGATCTGTTCGTGACGTCTTTGCCTTCCAGTTCGCTGGATGTAACTCCCAGCCGCAGTTATCGCGTACAAAAACGTTGAACATTGCGGATCATTGTAATAGTCCCATTGACCGGTCCACAATTTATCTCCCGAGTGTATCTGAAATTGACGTCTGGACCAGACACCGCCCTCGGAACTTTCGCATCTCTCGCTGTGCCAATAACCTCCGATGAGTGCAGGTAGAGCTGCCGTTTGATGAAGAAGAGGTGGACTGAACTCAGTACTCCGAGACACGCTGCTGCATATCGGGCAATCGCTCGCCTGTAACATCGACATATATGTATATACATATATAATTAATATTAAAATTAATTATGTATATACATATATAATTAATATTAATATTAAATATACAATTAATATTAAAATTCTACGCTAGTGTCTCTATGTGACGAGCTTTTCTTTATATTGAAAATAATTACCTTAATAAATTTTGCAAAATTCTTAAACATTAGAAAGAAAGATACAATACATCAAAAACATCAAATCATATCACAAGTTGTACACAATAAAAATAATTCAGATTTTTATTGAAAATAATTAAACGTTACAAATAAAAGTATATAGGAATTAATACATCTTATTTGTATCATGATATAATGTCAAGTGAATTTTTAACTGTTTCATCGTTGAATGGCGAAAAAAAACAGTCCAAAGTTAAAATTCTATTTTTGAAGTCATCATTGGAATATTATAATTATGAAAATACAAGTCACAAATTGAATAATTGTAGTGATCCGACTGTTATTAGTTATTTATCGAATAGACATACAAAAATTAATAGGAGACTGAGTAACAATAAAAGTAATGCTAAATTCGTTACTATTACTGTAAAAAAAAAATGTTACCGTTATCATTACAGAGAAAAGAATAATAATAATGATAACGCGTTACTTTCCAAGCCTGCGAAAAGAGCGTGAGGGCCAAAACGTACCGTGTCGGCGCGGATCATAGCGGTAGACTGTAAGGAAGTCGGTTTGTAATTCCAGCGAGAATGAATGTTGGATGTTGGGCTGGCTAAAAACAGTTGAAATTGTGGAAGCTTATGGTACCGATCATTGTTGGACAAGCTTCCAAATGATTTCTTCTGCACTCTCAGCAGCTTCAATTCGGCGAATTCGATCCCGAAAGGCTCTAAACAATTCATACCCAGCTTCTTCTTCGCAGACGAGTGTATCTGCAGAGAATTGTAGATTGGACCTTGCCACGATGATGCCGCCGAGCGTTGCCGTGGCTGCTCGTAAATCACTTCGGGAATGTAAGGTCGCCATTTCGGCTGGGGGCCGCAAGTCAAGTTCAATCTATGCCCAAACTTGTGAGCGACCTGTGAAATTAATTTTTACTAAACAATTATGAATAATTTGATTTCGTTCTTTTGCGCCTTTTATGTAATGACATGATTATGTATAACAATTATGTATAACATTATTAGGATATCTTTGATATCATCATTTAATGATACACAATCCTCTTGTATTTACGATAATTTTACTTTACATTTGCAAATTGATTTCATCTCGAATTTAATTGATTTGCAAAATGAAAATATTATACCTGTCGATTCAAAGGTACAATATTAATGGTATCCACGTGAAATCTTGTTTCAGTAGCGCCAGAAACGATGGCAGACGATCCTAGCAACTTGATGAAACCGCGAATTGTAACAGTATGCGTCGCTATACTGCACGAT
>Ga0157363_1007232_pt1 | contig 10503 bp, 4 predicted proteins | sample AttsexASBM1_FD_111477 | JGI IMG/M metagenome (GOLD analysis project Ga0157363, IMG submission 111477) | Fungus gardens microbial communities from leaf cutter ant in Ribeirão Preto, State of São Paulo, Brazil - Atta sexdens ASBM1 | ecosystem: Host-associated > Fungi > Mycelium > Unclassified ...
CTCATAGATGCTAGACATAAACAATGCAAATACAATGCAAGCTTCAAGAAACTAAACTGATATCACGAGGAATTATTATTTATTATATACCAACGCACATTCCGAAGTTATCCTCAATATTAAACGCATTGATTTATTTATGTTGTTTTACAGAATCCAGATTTTTACAATTTTATGAAAATTCAATATAGTTTACACTGTAATTAATACCGTAATTCATTCGGATTTATTTGGTAATTAACGCAATAGTAATATATGACATGTATATTCTGTTTTTTTGAATATAATATCATTAGCGAAGTTGAAACGTTATATGTCCGATAATTCAATTTGCATGTTCTCACTGTTTCATCGTTATTTCGAAATTTTCCCCAAAGTTTACGTTTAACTATGCACACGGATTATCCAACATGACCATTAGAATAAAACCGCAATGCGATGTAATACTGGCATTCCATTGTAGATCTGATTGAGGTTGGACTAGATATACATTTTATCTTTTTTAAGAGTGTCGCAGTGCCCGGATATGTCCGAGCATAATAAATTTTACTCTCTTTCGTCGTCCGGTTCTCCTTTACTTATGCTCCATTCGAGTATAAATCCTCGCGCGTACAATGAGAAGCAACCCTTCATGAATACAAAAATCAGGAACACGTTCCGCAAGCTCGAATATATTAGCAATTCACGCAACGGAAACACGAGAATCACAAGTAATTGAAGATACACCGTTCACGCAAAAGTGTTAAGTACACACTAATAAAATTATATTTTTTTCTCTTTTCGACTAGTTAGTTAGTATATTCAATGCGTCTATCGAAATAAATGAAAAATAAAATGAAAAATATTTAAAGAACTAATTCTGGATTTAATAACACATTCTTAATTAATTGCCAAATTTTTACCTTTCAAAATAAATTTTTAATTAAATTATAATATGGAATTTTTACACATATAGATTACGATCAACTTTCTAATAGTAACAAACAGAATTTGTATACGAAATATTATAGTCACATCCAAAATTATTAAGAATTCTTTAATTTATTTTTCTTAACCAAATTCTTTTTTTTAAAATAAATTCACTTTATAAAAACGTAATCCGTAATTGAAAATGCACTTTAAAATAAAATTTACAAATTTCGGTTATATAAAAGATTATATAAAAGGATAAGAACAAATAACGAAATCTTGAAAAAAATTAATAGAATTTATCAAAAAAAAATTGGAGAAATTATAAAACAAAAAAGTGTAATAAAATATTAAATATTGATAATTTATTAACAAATAAAATTGTTACAAATAAAATTATTAACAAATAAAATTGTTAACAAATTTTATTGTATTTAATTTAATTGTATTAAGAATTATGAAACTTATACCCAATAATTTTAATTATTGCTGTGTATGCTTCGTAAGATCTAAGATATGATCTTGCAAAATTGATTTAAATCGATTAATCACGAATATGCCTACAATAGTTAATATTCACAATGAGTGTTACGAGTATTGTAAAAGAGCTTATTCATTGCTCAAATAAATACAAGCGGAAACGATGTATTGCTTGCGTTCAATCTTGCTAATTATAAATAGTATGACTGAAACGAAAATATTGATGCATTAGAATCGTTTATCATTGTCATCGCTGGACAAATACAATACGATTCTGACCGTTGCTGTAAATCAAAGAAATTGAAAATCATCGGTAATCCATGCAACGCCATTATATATTAACGGTGTTAATGCTTCAGTGCATTTGATAAATTACATACAATATCGGTATATTCTTTGTGTATTATTAACGTATAGCAGCTAAGCGTCAAACTCAACTCAACCGAAACCAGAGGAGATACGCCACATTACGTTAATATCAGTAATATCGCGCATTGTGACATCCACACCCACCACATCAAATCACGCAATGTATCTAATTTAAGATCTCGAAATTCCCTTACAAATGACTTTTTCCATTAATTATTAAACTATATTATTAAATTACATTATTAAACTATATTATTAAACTATATTATTTAACTATATTATTAAATTTTATATCATTAAAATAAAAAAATATTATTTTATATCAATTATGTATTTTTATTCACTTTTATACTATTCAAAAAATATTTAATATTTTACTGTGTTCCTAAATTTTATTGTTCTCTAAAAGCGGCATGTATAATATTTTTAATGAGATAAATCTTGCGAATAATAACATTCACAGCTTATGAAATATTTCAATTCATATTTTGCATTAATATTTATGTCATGTTCCGAGTACATCAAAGACAAAAGAACATTTTTAGAATTCCGACATTACCATTGATTCGTAAAAATGTCGTTAAAATCTGGCATTGTTATACTCACAGAGATTCGTTTCGCTTTATCTTTGGTTATCACTTGTTCCGCTTTAACGATTCTCTTACCGCTTATGTCGATAGAAGGTTTATTCGCGCTTTGTTGGAATACATCACTTTTCAAACGATCGCACTCATTCAAAACTTATTGTAACAATAAGTTTTATTAAGAATCCTTTACATTATTTTTAGACATTTATAATTATATACATAGTTGCTAGAATATTTTTTAAACAGTTGAATTGCTTGCACTGTTAAATTAAAGAAGCAATAGTTACTCATGATATAAATACAAGGGTATGCTCATCCGGTGATAAACCACTGCGCAGGAATTCAGAATAATGGGGATGTCACCAAACGTACGTTATCATCGACTGTTTCCGACACGATTCGAACAGGTTCGGCTCCGTGGCTGCTTATAAAGGCCAATAATAGGGTGTATAAGGCGCTATTAAGGTCTATAAAGATTCTAAAACCCTTATAAGATAAGCGTTGACTCTGATTTGCCTTTGTCAGCCCTAATAGCGTCTATATAGGGTTTTAATAGCACCTATCTATATAGGGCCCTAATAAGCTATAGGCTATAAGTCTTATCAACATCGTTGATTATGATTTTCCCTTATCACTTTATCAAATTTAATCATTTTTTACATTATAATTTTTAATGTAAATGATTTATTTGGAAAATTTTATAATTAAATTGATATCAATTTAATAATCTAATTCATGTATTAAATATAATGTATACATTTATTTACATGTATTAAAATAATTTAATGTAATAAAATATTTAATGTAATAAAATATTACTTTTATACAATTTTTCTGTTTCAAAATTTTGACACATGTACTTAAACATATACTTTGTATCCCACATCAATCAATAAAGTACTTCGTATTAATGTATTATAGAAAATTTATTTACAATAAAATGTCTATCTTTTTTGCAATGATACCTATAACAATGTCAAAATAACTTTCTATAATATATTGCAAGGAAATTATATATAACTTCGAATTCACCGCATAATGATGACGTAGGCTTGATGACAATTTTGATTAACCGTTACGTGATTTATCTATGCGTATAAATCCTTGTATTTATATCATGCGATTACGCAATCCTTTGAATTAAGTAATATTTTGTTATTTTTAACTTCCATCTATGTTAAAATGTATATCAATCTACATCTATCTATATATCAATCTATTTATGTGATTAGTTTCAATATAATTTTAACATTATACACATTAACATTCATATTAACATTCAGTAATAAACTAAATTTCAATCAAATTTAATACATTTTCTTGAATTGAATTGTTTAATTCTATTGTTTTAGTTAAATTAACAGAAGAAAAATATTTTTATAGGTTCTCGATGTTTAAAATAATTAATAGAACATTATAGGCAACTGAGAGCACAGTTAACATTAGCGTATATAAGTATATTTAACTCAGCTACATTTTTCTCAGCTACGTTTTATAATCTTAATTAACAGATCTGGGTCCAAATCACTCGCGTCATTTTTAACTGGCTATGTAATTACCACAAATTTCAACAGAAAACAAATTTTTTTAATGAAATATCAGAATGATGTATAGAGAAAAAATATCAAAACATGAAAAGATCTTGATAATAATTGAAAAAGTTATGCCAAAAAATGTTAAAGAACTATTTGTGAAGAGTTTTTGAAGAGAAATTGCGAAAATCAATTTTTCTTTTAATCATATCTTTATGAAAAAAGATACAATAATAAAAGTAAGCAGTGTTTTGGAAAAAAGGAAAACATGAAAAAGTACATTATATTTTAATTCATTCAAAAGTATATTTATTTGTGCAAGTGAAATAGAGGTATTTTTATATGCTCGGAAAAATGATATCAATATTTTCACAATCGGAAATAAGAAAATATTTCGAATATATTAAATATATGATTTCGACTCACGATTTCATAATTCCAAGAAAATAGAGCGATCGTTTCGCGCCTCTCTCGCAAAAATGTTATTTCCGAAAATGAATGTGTTTTAAATATATGTTTTAATTATAAGAAAAAACATATACTTGAATACAGTACTAATAAACAGACACTTAAGAAAAAACGAATTTTCACTTTCAGCAAAAATCTGTTGACGTTACATTTGACGGGTCTAAGCCAAATTTTTATTAGGTATATTATACTCAGTGCCACAACTAAATAGCCGCATCGTGGCGATGGAAGGTATAGTGATCAATTACAATTTTCATCCAGGTCCAAAGAACCCATTCATGTAGTTAAAGATTAATTTTGAGTTAATCTTTTTACAAGTTGGTAAAAAAAAACTTTTTTTAGTACTCATATATTCTAACTCATATATTCTATTTTTAAAAAATTTGTAATTACACCACTTGATAGAGCAATGTTTCAACTTTAAGAATCTGTATTTGTAATTGCGATACAATGATTTTTTAATAGAGTTACGAGCAATAAAGTCTGAATTTCTTTTCACTTAATCCGCGAGTAACTCAGAAACAAAAAATTGTAGGAACATTTTCTATGTAAAAGTTTTCTATGTAAAAATTTCAAAACAAATATAAATATACAATAGTAAACAGAAAATAGAAATTTAAAGCTCTTTTTTTTTTAAATTTAAATTTTGATCATTTTTAACGAAGATATTGATGGGGAAAGGTCTTTTTACAACTAAAGAGTCTTCTTCTCTAATATATGAGAATTACATAGAAGAATTCTTGTTAATTACATCCTTTTTTTATTACATACGTACATTTCGGCCTTATTTTGGGGCATCTTCAGCGAATTAAGATGACCTATTATTTTATTATTATTATTTTTAGATCGAAGCGTATGTAATTAAAGAAGAATATAATCAATAATAATTCTTCCTTGTAATTAACCTATTAAATATATATATGTATATACATATATACACTAATGTTAACTGCAGTGTGTTCTCAGTTATCTCTAATGTTTTAATTAAGTGAATATATTGAGAAGCAACAGTAACGACCTAGAGAAGTGATTAAAAAGAACTCAAATTGTGTATAATTGATATTATGAATTGAACAGTATTTCGTCAGCTGTCGATAATGATCTGCCGACAAACAGGTATCTACGTTGCAAATCTCTGCCTGAGATGGAGGAAATTAAGCTATGCGATAACAATAACGGTTCAATAAGACGTTCAAGAAGTTCAAGTTTAGTTCGCCTCGATATAATTACGTTACGCGGAGTATTTTTTTCGCGCAGTGTTTCTTCTTTGATACTTACTATGACAATTAGAAGAAAGTTCAGCTAACGAGATACAGATTGCGGGTATACGTATTTCTCTCTGTGAGACAAAGGTACGTCTAGTAACAACTATCGGGTCTCATCCGAGACCGCCGCCAACTTCGGTACCGCGTCCAGAAGGACGTTTAATTCAATGGGGCGGGAATAAGTAATGTACCTTTGATAAAGTCGTTCTCTCCCTACCTTGGGGACTGCTGTGCATCCTCGTCGTGCTTCGGGCAACGCAGCTTGATTATACAAAGACAGGAATAATTCTACCCGTGACGAGAGATGCGAAACGGTTTCTATCTCTGTTTTACTACAACCCGGACATTTCATTTTATGAATCAGCTATAATCCCTATAGTATGTATTAACGATAAACTGTAGTGTTTAATCGAGTCTTCTAGTACGAGATTCTCTGCATTAACAACAATTATTACCTGTTCTTACGAGGATATAAACGAACGAGCAGAGGCTCAGTTAATAATGGTTGAAACATTAAATTAACAACCCAGTCACTAACTAAAAGTCACATAATATCTATATTATAATCTTGCACTCGACAATATAAATATAGCACTTGGTTACATAACTTAGTTGAGTGCGAAATTATAACATTTGTAGATGTTATGTTATATTTTTAGATATTATATCGAGTAATGAAAGTTCCAATATTTCTATGGAATAATTTTAATGATTTGATGACTCGAACAAATTCGATTCTCTGATTATATCATAGTTGCGTGAATCATAATATCTGTCATAGTTGAAGTAAAGTTGTAATAAACGCATTCAATTTGACAGCTTGCTATGCTTCCAATGTTTCTCTTTCAAAAGCGTCGAAGCAAATAGTGATATATGAAAAGCTAAATTAAATACAAAGTTATTCCGGAAAAGGTGCAAACTATGAACAAAGCACAATTCTTGTATTCGCACTTGTGCAATTTTGTCAAAAATTCTAACTTTTATTATATTCATATTAAATGTATAATATAACCTGGAAATTAAATGCTAAGTAAATTTCTGTTAAATTGTTCATTTATTATCCATATTAGATTAGAATCAAAAGCAAGAAAATACATAATATAAATTCTTGCAAAATGTATTAATGTGAAAATATGTTTTAATAAAATAATATTTATCGATAAAACTGATTTATAAATATACAATATATACCGAAAATTTTCCTTTTGATTATTTCATTAATTAATAAATAACCATATATAATATTTATCTAGAAAAAAATTATGCATAAACAAAAACAAAATAAATATGACAAACTGTCAAAATAATAAAATATCGAAATAAATATAATTTTATTTTATCCCAAAATAAGAAAATAGATTTCGATATATTTTCGAAGTTTATTTATCAATTGCAAATGTTGTTTTATTAAAAAAATATTTCTATAAATATAACTTGAAAGAATTTTTATTGTATATTGTATATAGTAAATAGGAGCATAAAAATAAATTTATTCAACGAGTAGAGCCGTGCACATAACATCGCTATTTTAAATATTCTATATATCCAGTGCAAACTATAATTAAATTAATTATATATTAACGTTACATTGAATAAATTTAATGTTCTGTGGTTAGATGTCAATTATATCGCACTATTTTGTTATGAATATTTTATCAATATAATGTATATAAACCGAAAGTAAATAATGTATAATAATATATAAAGTAATATTAAAAGATTAAAATAAAATGATATTAAAAGAACAAAAAAGATATATGGGTATATAATATATATAATATAGGTATGGTATATAAAAGAACCTTAAGCGAAAACTTTTGGGCAACTTCCTTGAGTAAAGCAAGGGGCTTTCGATAATCAAATTATGACTATGTTCAAAATACGCTCGCATTCAGCCATTTTCCGCAAAATATATGAACAGGCTAGCATTTCCATTCGCTTGGAAATTATAGTCGGATAGCAATGGAATATTACGGTCCACTGAACGAAGTTTCTTGCGATAAGCGTACAACTAAGAAACATCATATCTCAAATTTACGATAATACCTTCATCAATTCATTCGTCCAATTTTTTGCGTTGAAACTTGAATTAATCTTAACCTGGAGTAGATACGGTCAATGAAATTTATTTGCTTCAAGTGTTATTTAACATTCAGGAGAATAATCATTAACCTATTGCACTGTTACATCTATATAATATTAAATTATTTAACTTAATTTAAGTCCACTACTACTGCTCATTGATATTGTAGTTTAATCATGATTTATTATCAAATTTAATCATTATTTTAATATAAAATAACGATATATTTAGTAGGAACAGTGGCGATTTAAATTAGATTAAATTTAATATTATAGATTTAACAGTATTGGACAAATAGTAACTGTTATATGAGTTATTAAGATTCTAACAGTTCATCGTATGTGGTCGATCAGTTATGATCATATTACAAGAAAAATTTTTGTTTGAAAGTGGACAAACTAGAAGATTCTGATTATATTAATAAAGAATTCTAATTATCTCAACTAGAACATATATTATTAAAAAAATCCTACTTTTCTCATAAATTTGACAAGTAGATTTAAAAATAGCGCACAAAATATTGTACTCTATCAGATCAATGTAAATATAGATAAAAATATATTATAACTATATAGCTATAACATTACGAAACAACTATTTTTTGATGTAAGAAAATCGTACTCGGAGATTATAAAAAATGCAGAAAGATAAAGTATAACTTCGCATACTCTAATATAAGCTACATAAATGTTACAGACGAATAAGCCATTACTCTTAATAATCTTTCTCTGAAGAATTGCAACGTCGGCTCGTGCAATTTTAATATGTTCAAGCAAACTTTAGTCGCGCCACGTTTCAGCGTGTTGTAATTTTTATCGTCACCTCCCAGCGGAATACGTTGCGTTTAGGAATTTAATATCACGACATACACACGGTAGATACACTCATCGACACGATGCTGCACAAAGTCCAATTCCTGTTCTACTTTACTGGACGATGACTTCGTGACCTGATTTTCATTTCGATATGCTGAATGCGGAATTATGCAAAATGTATCGAAGACCGAAATTACAGGAAATTACTTGTCATGTTACAAGCGATAACTTCGATGTCCGCTCTCCATTCGTAACTTTGAGTTATATTTGCTGTTTAATATCAAATTATACCTAATTGATTGCGCATATGCAGAAAATGATAGGAAACATACCATAAAAATATATTTATTAAAAGTGAATTTTTTGTAACGTAAATAATTTCACGACAGATTTATTTTTATAATGAATAAAAAACGATCTCTTTTTCATAGGGAATTTTTGTTATTCTGTTTATATATTATTCATATTCACGAATATAAAATACATAATATGTTATGTATTACGCACATATATCGTATTCATCTGTTGTTATAATAAGTTATTGTAGATATATAAACATTTTTAAAAATTTTATGAAATTTTGTCATCCATTGCAAAATTATTTTTCCTGTCAATAATAAAATGTCAAAAATTCATAATATATCTTTTATAAATAAGCCTGCTATTACGTTCCCGTCTTTTACTGAATATCATAACATGGATGAGAAAAGAATTCTCATCGTGATCTCTTATGATCGCCTGACGGACGCTCGTGTTTCTTGGTCGTGTCACAACATTAGAGGAAAAAAAAAAGAAACTCACGGCTGGTACTATTGCCTCCTCTCGAGCCAGCGTAAAATGGAATTTTTTATTACTATAGGCTCCTATGGGTCACATTTGTACCGAGTGCGGAAAATGGACAGATTCTAATTCTGTCGGGAAACATCATAGAGATCTCATGGAGGTGTCATGTATGCGATGCACACGGAAATTAACAAAGACGAAAAACAAACACAATCGATCATCTCTAATATCTTGGCATTTCATGTCCGGGAAAATGAGACTCGCGGCATTAGTCTCGCGCAATTTGAATTGCGAAGAGTGCGTATTGGGAAACTTGAAAATAGCTTAATCGATCATCTTCTCCACATTATCCCGGCTGTCACGCCGTAAGTTATTCGTTCAGTGACTCGATAACGCTTTGAATTATAATCGCGGAAAACGGTATCTATTGAAATGGGATCTGCAGCCTCTAGCGAGTGATTGATTAATCATAGTATCGAAGCGGAATTACAAAATGTAGGCTATGCCTATGTGGAATTGGACTATTCACTATAATTACTGTTTATAGTTTTTATGTTTGAATATGTTTATAATATACATCTGTTAATAATATATTAGATATGGGAAAAAGTTCGTGGCGTTTTTCCCGTTAGATTTCCCATTAAAAAAACGCCATGAACTTTTTCTCGTACCTAATACATAGTTATGAAAATACTTATTTATTGTCTATCTATACACATGCCAGGTCAAAAATTTGTAAACACTTTTAAAAAAATTATCGTTTTTTTATTACTTTCTCAAATATGAATAACAGTGTGTTTTTTTAACAATAATTCTTCAGATCCAATAACAGTTATTGGATTTAAAGATATTATTGTTAAAAACAATTTTTATGGATATTTGAATAAGTAAAATCAATTTTTAAAAAGTGCTTTCAAATTTTCTATATAACATTTGATTTATCTTCAAAGAAAGATAGAGAAAGATAGAAAATATGTGTTTCCAATTTATATATATATATATATATAATATTATATATGAAGTAATATATTTTTAATAAATAATTATTGCATCATTTCAAAATTTGATTTTTTAGTTTTAGATTTGATGTTATTAAGTGATGCATTTCGATACGAGAATTTCGGAATATCGTCTCAGAACTTCTCGTGTCATTAAAAGTAACATTTTCGATGTTATTATATGTTATTTGTTTTTCTTGTCTCGACATCTTTA
>Ga0157363_1007234_pt1 | contig 10502 bp, 7 predicted proteins | sample AttsexASBM1_FD_111477 | JGI IMG/M metagenome (GOLD analysis project Ga0157363, IMG submission 111477) | Fungus gardens microbial communities from leaf cutter ant in Ribeirão Preto, State of São Paulo, Brazil - Atta sexdens ASBM1 | ecosystem: Host-associated > Fungi > Mycelium > Unclassified ...
AAATAAGATAAAATTTTATCTGAGTGAAAATTTTGTTTCATTCAATCTTATTATCCAGATTTATAAAAAATATAAGGACAATATAATTATAGAAGAAAGTCGTTAATACTGACACAGAGAAATATTTTTTTATTTTTCTCAAAGTAAACATTGTACTCTATTAATGATAAAATCATGAACTGTTTAGATGATCAAAAAAAGAAAAATCCATCATTTTGTGGCTTGTTTCTATGTAAAATCAGATAAAAACGAATTTTAATAAATGCGAAAATAAAATTCTTACGATTTTCTTTTGCTAATTGCGTAATTAAAATAATAGTGAATATAATATTGATAATATTAGATCGTTACGTGGTTTTCTAAAATTGTTTTATATTTTTTTTTTCTCTTATTTTTCTTATAGTACGGTTTTAAAGATAAAATTGAAGTGCAGCGTAAACCAACACACTTGTCTATAAGACAGACCATAAGCTACCTTAATCTTTATATACTGTCGCGTTATTGTGTCAAATAGCCTTGTTGAGGCTGAAGGTATTCCTATACTTACGGAAAACCTCTAAGAAAAATTGTTATGTTACGTGTTTATGTCTTGCGAAATAGTCTAAAGTATGCAACAAAAAAACGTTTTACAAGTAAAAAAGTTCTAGAAATTTTCATATACATTAACTTGTAGATATTTCATATAGATAATTTCTGTGAAAGAAAAGAATAGAAATATGTGGCATTATCATTACTCCAGTCTTAGAAAATTTTATCAGAGGCACACATTTTTGCTTGTCTTACGAAAACGTTAATTATTGCAACATTTTAAACAATATTATAAAAACTGACAGAAAACGTTTTTGTATTTATTTTTCCAAAGTTTTATTTTAGTTTTTATTAAAGAATTATGATCAAAATACAAAGAGATATAACGATATTGACTTTTCTCTATTGAATTAATATACTTGTTCTGTTTATTAAATATTTTCAATACTCAATATTCAATATTCAATATTTTCTGAATTAGCAAGAAATGCATTTTTTGGTAATTGGAAATATTAATACATTGCTGAATTCCGTGAAATCCCTAGTGTTAGCGTATGAGATGCGCCGCACAGGAACTTTGATCATCGATTTTGTAACACGCATACATATAACCGTAAAATTCTAGAACCATATTCCTCGGCAGATACATGCTTAACGCAAATAATGTATTTTGCGGCAACAACGACCGTGTTCTGCTTCGATCTCGTTGCATCTCATCTCTACATTGCTCGTTTACATGAACACATGCTTCGGCTCTATACGTATACTTATGCAAATAATAACTATCTTATGCAAATAAGAACTAAATGACAAGTTAAGTATCTGCCGATAGGCTCGTTTCTCGTTTGAGCTCTTTACATATATAAATGTATATCATGTACGAACGTTCTCTTTCGTCTCTGGTAATGTGTGATCTTGTATTTTAAGTAGTTTCGTCAAAGATGCCGACCGTGCGTTGATTTATGATTGACATCATAAATGCGACGTAATTTAAATATAGATCTGAATGAAATTGAAAATGAAGTGATTAATCACTGAAAGCTTCTCATTCGACTTCTACTCATAATTAGCATAATTTGTTTAATAAATCCGATTTTCGATTTAAAATTATGTATGTTCAAGAAAAAGGCGATTTTATCACCGATTTATATAAAAGATTTGATTTGCTCTTTTTAATTAACAAAATCAAAGTGATAGTTCCAATTATAAATCATTAAACTATTCTATTTTTAAAGTATTCTACGTTTAGTAAACCGATTTTGAAAAAATAATAAAAAATGTTTATGTATAAGTCCCAATTATAGACCGGCAGATTATTTCGTATAAAATTTCTTTAATGTAAAATTATTTATATCAATAAAATATTCAAATTCACATTACTTTATCTTATATGACGTAATAATGTATTAAATACAATTTATAAATAGAGTATTATAATTTTTAAAATTATTAAAAAAGACGTTCCGTTTTTCTTTCTTAAATATCAGCAATGACTGAGAAAGTGCTTTCCTATCATAACAATTAAAAAAAATTAAAGAATGCAAAACTTTTTCGTAATTTTATTATATATATATATATATATATATATATATATGTATACCTGTAAAATATTTAATTTAATTTTGCAAGTTTGATCCATATTTTGGGATCGTCATTGTATTTTTTATTTGAAATTTTTATAAAGGAGCAATTGATATTCACTAGCGAAAATGCTATCGAAGTTCAAAACAAACTTCATGGAACATAAACACATAATTTCTGAAGTTCTCGTCAGTTGAGAGAGAGAGAGACCAAGCGTTAACGCTGCGTCATGTCGCATACTCGAGGATTCCTCTCGAATTGCTCTCGATTCCGTTCGCAGGTATTCATACCGATATCTTCATACCGATAGTATACTCAATTTTCAATCTTAGATGCAAGAGTTTCTCAGTCATAATTATGTACTATATATTGAATTGCGCTCGAACTCCATCGTGAATTATTTAAAAACTTGAATTATCGAAAAAATTGTGATTGACATAAGATAAATACTTTCATATGAAATTTAATTTAATACTTACGTTTAGCAAATTTAAATTTATTACTGTAAATTCGAAATTATAAATTAGAAAACAGTACAAATTAATGAAGGAAGAAAATTAAATTATTCCACAACAGCGCAGATAAAATATGAATAGAAGAATGAATATCGCACACGTTATTTAATTTCTTCTTTGTTAAATAAAAACACAGCTGTAGTCAAAAATTTATGTATATAGAACATACAAAATGATAATTTACGCGCAAACTAACAGACGAATTGAAAATTCTCAAGTGAAAATTGCATAAAATTTGCTTCACCGACAAGAATGAGAAAAATGTGGAACACAATGCAAAGAAAAGCATCTGGTGGCAAAGAACATCATTATCATTGAATGCAAAAACTCATTTGTCACGCATATTCTTAGTGAACGATATTATTCCTGCTCATCTTTGGTACGTCGTAAATGTCGAGAATAATGCCGTGAAATCTGCGAATAATGGCCGCTATGACAAATCCCTTGGATTTGACTTTCAGTTTAATCCTCTGAGAGTGAACATAGTCTAGTTCATCTGTTCCTATAGCTGTCGCGAATCGTTGTCTGTTCAACAATTTGAAGTTTCATGACGCGAGAACAATTATGAGTTTCAATTGTCGCAGTATAAAGATACATACGAATATTTGTGCGCGAATATACACAGACGAGGAATCAATTGTCGATTATGATTTTTCCGCGTTTCCGGTTACTACGCTGTCGAGAAATCGTGGGAAGATCCATTTTTGATCGACATTGTTCGTTCAAAGTTATTGGACGCATCTCAATATTTTATTTTTCTTTTCATAATCCGTCGCAAATCTTCTCCTGAATACAAAACTGGAAGATACGTTTATCGATATTGCTTTGAATTTCTCTTGCTGTCGCGGAGGCGGATTTGCCACCGTTTGTAAATAAATCCCGGGATATAATACCGACAGCAGAATAAAAGGTTTAGGGCCATATTTCAGTCTTAATCTGCGTTTTCCGCCACGCTTCTATCGGCGATGCGTATACGTGTATTTGGCGTCGCCTCGCAAATCCGGGATCGTACGATTCTCTTCCCACGAAACTTCCACTTCATTCTTCTATTTTGCAACACAATTATCTTCGCGCAAAAAAGAATCATCGTGTTTGTAATGTGTAAGCTTTAGTTTAAGCTTGTTTTTCATTTGCCTATATAAACATTTTATTATAAATAGTAGGTTCCAAATATCCTTATCCAATCCTCAATTTTATACATTGTCATTTTACTTTACAGGAAGAACAATTTTGCTGAAATATCTAAAAATTTTAATGGATACAGTTTTGAAGACAATTTCGTAACAAAAAAAAATGATTATATCAACATTATTTTAATTGAAAATAATTTTACTAATTCTATAGCAGTATTAATGAAAAAGTACACCAGACTCTTGTTTTAATAAAACTTTATTTGTTTCATTAATAATTTAATCAACAATAATTTAATCAATTATTTAATCAACAAGATTACTTTCAATTAAAATAATACTGTTGATATAATATCACAGTTTTTCAATGTAGATAGTTTTTCAACGTATCAAATTAATTACATAAGACGCTCAAGTTGGTTACTAGAACGTCAAAACTTTTGCAATATTGCCTATCATGTTTGAGATTCTTACATAATTATTTTGTTAGTCCGTCAAAATTATTTTCAGATCCGTATCTAATTTAATTTTCAGATAAGGGATTTTCAAATAAAGTAGCGCTCATTTAAGAAAATTATTAATATTTTTATATTAATAATAAATTTTTATATTAATCTTAAATTTAATTTTTCTCTTTGTTACAATATATTAGGTGTAGTAAAAAGAAATCCATTATTTTTCCATTCAATTTCGTGCAAAAATAATGGATTTCTTTTTACTATACTTAATATATATAGGATCACATTGAAAACGGCTGAGCGCCGTGATCCCATTCTCTACTTTAGCAAAATCGTTCTTTTCATGTGTTAATTCGGCTTCATCTAACATTAGAATTACAGCCCAATGTTACGATAATAGTCATAGAATAATCAAGGCTATTCTTGACACTGCTCAACTTCTATAGTATACAAACAAGTTTACATGGTCGGAGCATTTGTGTTGACCCGGTGCGAGATATTATCACCGTGTTTCCGGCGGAAAGCGGGAATTGCGAGTTTTATCGACATTCCAATTTCATTTTCCTTCGTCTCTTTCGTTGTGCATCTCTCTCGATAGCCGGTTTTATCCCGATGCGGAAATGCCGCAAGTTAGGAAAAAGCGCGGATCAGACTGAAAGGGAGGGAAAAAAGTGAAATCGGGGGTTGAAGATAGAAGAAGACTGAAAAGCAGCTAAAGAGAGAAGTGCGAGTTGGCGAAATAGAGAAGAGGCCAGACGGAAGGAAAACTGCAATATACCGCGATGCATCGCAAAACCAATATCGACAGAAACGTCTTGAGTTGTGCATGCGGCTGCATGCAGACGTGCGGAATATGTACGAGAAGAACGCGCTGCGCCGTCTTTCGCCTTTCCCCTTCCGTCGTATTCCCAACAAATTCAGTTGGAAATTTGCCGAAGAAATCTTTTTTTTTTTTCGAGATAGCAAGAGTCTTGAAAGCACTTTGCTGGGAGATTTAAAAGCATACAGGCGTCAGTTTGCATTCATCTAAGTTAGTAATATCATTACGTATAGCTTCCGCGGTAAGCGTTCCCATTTCTCTTATGATAATATGAAAATGGTATTTCATCATTGGATACTTTAGAAATTATTTACTCTTCACATAAATGTTTTCGATATATGAATAATATAGTTAACGAAATACTTATAAATGGAGAAAAAAAAGATGAAAGCGTACTCTATAAAAACAAATTATGTCATATATGGAAAGAATAGTTTTAATAAAATATCTAGAAATAGCTACGTACATCTGAAAATAATTTTTATGGATTATTAAATTATGTAGAACACTTAAACGTTGATGACAATGCTGCAAAAAGTTTTAATTAGCGATTCTAGCGATCAATTAAAATTTTACATAATCATTTTAATGGTTCAAAGAAAATTATTTTTGAACTTAAAGCTTTTTAGATTGAGCTTTTTAAAACTTGAGCGAAATTGTTCTTTCTGTGTAAAAGAATTCAAAACTTTTAAAAAATATTTTATAAAACTTGATGATTTTAATATAACGAATAGATTAATGCACGTTGATTCTGGATCCTTTGAATGAATTAAGAGCGGTTGAACCTTTCGTTTTCCTCAGATTAATCGAATAGCATTCAACTTGCGCAAGAGAAGCGAGTTATATAGAGAAACATTGTAGCGACAAGGATGTACGAAGGTGCTTGTCAGGCTGCAAAATTGATTCAATGGCGAGCAAAGAGATTTAACGCGCAATTACTCTGATTGAACGAAGCTGATGGCTTGGGATCCGCCGGGAGAATTGCCGACATCAAAGTACAGACCGGTACTTTGCTCCTCGTTAAGGGGACTGAAAAGAGGACCAACAAACGGACATCCTTACAGCATACATATATTGTTCCGCCGAAACAATGCATCTTTGTCGTTACTTTGCGCTAAAGCTGATCTATTTGTTGAAGATTCAAAGTATCTGGCGGATATCTCGTACAAAGCGAGCGGTGCGATACATAGCAATATACATATATATCGTGAAAATACATAACGTTTTATACTGAAAGTATTAAATAAGTAATTATAGAAGAAAAATTATAAAAGAATGATGTTGATGTAAATTTTTAGTTTAGAAAATTCTTTTTAAACGAATTTTCTTTTATTTAATAATTTTTTATATTTTTATGGAATTTTAAACTTTTTCAATATTGCTTTTATCTTCCTTTTATCTAGATTTTTAGATTGTGTAGATTTTCATAAGAAGACTTTGTACTGATACAAAATATTTCAAGAGGAACTCTTTTTTTATACACATTTTTACCTCGTTGTTACTAGAGATGAATCGTTTAATGGATCGTTTGCGCAGCCACCTGTTGCAGCAGTGAATTGCTCGAATTCGAATACTATTGCTAGCGAATTTTAATATATATAACTTTTCAGATATGTTCAATCAGTAAGATAAGATATTTTTTAATATTTGCTTATAAAATATGTTAATTTTGTCAAAAATAAAAAATCTATTTTTATATAAATGAGAAGTTGCTGAATTAATCGATTTAACAATTCAGTGAATACTTGCGAAAGTTTGATAATTCCAAACTTCAATCATTGCTCTACTTTATATGCAAGAAATGAGATATTAATTATTGTTAAATAAAGAGCTTTATTAATTATTGTTATAAATAAAAAGTCTACAAAATTTTTATGCATATGAATATTTTTAGATATAAATACATTTTAAGAATAAAATAATTATTTATAATTTGTTTCAAAATGTATGCTTTATTCTAAAGTGTAGGTATATACATCACAATGATGACAGTACAATGATTTATAATTTTACCATTTTTTTAGCATTTTAAAATTTATTTAAATATTTTTAAGAATATATGAGGACATGATTAGTTAGTTAAACTGTTTAAAAGATATAAATTACGACTTGTTGTTCGCGAAAAACATATCTACAACTTATCTTTTAAGATAAAGATTTAAAAAATGTATTTAACATTCGTGTCACATTTATTTTAAAACAATCTTTTCTATTATAATAATTATAATAAATTGTCAAAATGAAAAATTTAATTAAAAATAATAATTTGCAATTTTCTTTCCGATATTATTTACAAATCTTATATATATTAAAATTATTTATTGCATAATCATTCGTGACAGCAACAATTTGGCTAGTTTGCATTTATAATCCCGTTAGCTTGTTCCACACAAAATAATTTAAAATTTTATTTAATGCATAAAACAACATTTATATGTGATTTATTACAATTAATTCAATTTAATTTAATTTATTTAATTTATTTATGTTCATATATTTATTATGAGTAATGATAAAGAACATAATATGCATAAATGTATGCATAACAAATTAAATTAATGTATAATAACTGCATACTGTGTAATATTAAAATAAATATTAAAATAAATATTAAGAAATATAAAGAGATATTAATAATAACAAATAATATTAAGATTAGAAATGAAATAGGTATATATGCATAATATTTGCGTCTTTATTCATATTGACAATATATTAACGTCGTGCTCTATTTACTCATATTTACTCATAGAAAATTATATTTATTCTACTGCAATATTATTTGCATTAAACAAGTTAATTATGAATTACGCGGTCCAGATTATCTCACAAGCTTAATGGATCAAACTCCAAATTGCATATATCCAACATCTTATTTATTTATAATAAGTAACTATTTATTAAGGATGCATGTTTTACTTTATCAAATTTAGCAACATATTTTTTACATTGTGAAGAATTATTATATATCCTAATTCTATGAATTCAATCCAAAAAATATTTTAATTTTAATATTCTTATTGTTTTAATATTATCTCTGTTTTAAATTTTTATATTTTTATATTTTTTTATTTTTCAATTCAAATCGAATTATATATCTGTAGGTATGTTAACAGAATAAAGAAGTAGCTCATTACTTCTAACATTTTACAGTTAAAATTACTTTTTTTCAATAACTGTAATTTAATTTGGTTATACTTTTTAATTAGCAGCTAATCTAGTTTTTAAATAATTATGACTATAACGTGTTATTTTTCAGAATTGATGAAATGTATGTTGTAATGATAATTATTTCTTACAAAGAACAAAAATTATAACTGCAATTAAATATTTATAAAAGTAATTTTTTTAATCCTGTGTATATATTAAATATATTATTATATGTTTCCTTAAAAAGTTTAAACATTATTTTTAATTAAAATCATCTATTATAATCGTTTATTTGATCACAACAAAATGATGTACATCAAGGTGCCGTGATTACTACCAATTAATGTCTAAGTAGGAACTAGCAAATTGACGAGGGCCTCTGAGACGAGGGACGGATCTACATTCTGGCCAAACGTAACGCTGGCGTAGTACTTTGAAATTTTAATGAGCCGCGTTCTCTGACCTCGTCGTTGGAGATTCGAGTAAGCGCCGTCGGTATGAGGAAGAAGGAATAGTCCGCATCTCGATACCGAAGTTGAAAGTTACTGGGGAAGGCGGTTCCTGCGAAAGTTGTGAGAAGTCAATTAGTATGGTGCTCCTTTCACGGGGATGCCCGACCCACGCGGTTGTTAAGGTTCCAGCTGCCGGTATATACGATAATCCGAAGAACTTTAAAAGAGAGAGGTTGCCGCCAATAAGGCTGCTCGTTATGCAACACGCCGGGCGCGATAAAATAATACGCTTCTGCATCACTTTCTGAGAAACTAAAGTTTAGTAATGGTATTAAGTCGCAAAAACTCTTACAAAATTAGTCTTATAGTTTTACTCTTGCAGAATTATATGGTATTTATATATTGGAGTTCTTGCGAGAGAAATATGCTTAAACAAATACGTTCGTAGATCAAACGTTTACAATTTTTATAAAGGTAAACACTGAAAAATAGTTGGAAAGACAATGTACAATTAATTTTATTGTTTGCTGTAAAAATGTTAAATAAATATATTACATGCCAAAAAGGTTCTCTTTGGTTCTATTTTATTAAAAAAATAGTTTTTCTACAAATTTATAAAGTAAAGATAGAAAACGCAGAAAAAGAAAATATAACAATAATTTTTATAAAGATAGATATTGAAAAATAATTAGAAAGGGATAATTCTATTGTTTGCTGCAAACGTAAAATAAATATACTACGTCTAGGAAGATTCGGTTGATCCCATTTTATTAAAAAAATGTATTTTCTACAATTTAATAAAGCACAAAATATCAGTATTCAAATAAAAAGAAAATAAAATCAGAAAACAGAACATGAATATTATTGTTACTAAACGATTGTATCGACATTAATATATCATGACAGTTCTTTCTTGGCAATGAATTGGAGACACTTTCCTTCACAGGGACTTGAATCTACTGCGTCTCGAGAGAATGCCTTGGCAATGACCCGGCAAGACCTTTTTACGAGCATGGAATAATTATGAGTCCAAGTCCGGCTGTTCACATTTTCACGTCGCGCCCCCCCCCCCTCTGTAATAATTCAGTCCTACCCTTCTCACAATTTCTTGTCAGGATTGCAGCTTTTAATATTTCTAAAATAGTCCGTCGCCATTTCAAAAGTAAAAAATAAGTTAGCGGAAGACTATTCTCAGACTTGCTCGTTAATTTTAAAGTATCGTCTCTTAAGTGAGAAATCATAAAGTTAAAATTAGATTGCACGTCGTACACTCTACATTAATAATTCTGATGTATTTCAAACCGTAAAAGTTACGATTTTATTACTGATTTATATTACTAATCCGCTTAACGAATCGTTTATTAACGCCAGTTCTGCACGCATACTCATAAAATTACGTAATTACATCGCGTAAGATGCTAATCAACCTGATTACAGTGGCGTGATAATTTAAATAGTAGTCGTAGCAGTAAAGCGCTCGTAAAGCAACCGAGGAATGTAAGAAGGGGTGTAATCGCGCTTCTTTTTTACACCCACGTTGGCACCGCGTCGTCACTATGCTAGGCTTTATCTCCAACGTTCTCGCATCATTGATTTAAACTCACCCGTCTTATCTCGCTCGCGAAATTAAGAAGAATACCGAACCAATCTTTCTTCCTCGCAATCCCAGATAACGGAGTCACCGTTAGTCGTGCGGTTAGATTCATCAGCGTGAACGCCATTGATACGGCACAAGAGAGGGAAGATAACTCTCGTGGCCCGTGGCCAAGCTCATAACGTACCACAGCCCTTCGACAATCCCGCCAGTCGATTTTTGGTCGACGACGACAAGTAGATCGAGCGTCTCGCAGACTGGATCTTCTCGCGTG
>Ga0157363_1007236_pt1 | contig 10499 bp, 7 predicted proteins | sample AttsexASBM1_FD_111477 | JGI IMG/M metagenome (GOLD analysis project Ga0157363, IMG submission 111477) | Fungus gardens microbial communities from leaf cutter ant in Ribeirão Preto, State of São Paulo, Brazil - Atta sexdens ASBM1 | ecosystem: Host-associated > Fungi > Mycelium > Unclassified ...
CGTTGCTCCCTCTGACTATCACTTGTTTCGATAAATGGCACACGGCCTGGCTGACCAGCACTTCCGGTCTTATGAAGAAGTAAAAAATTGGATCGATTCGTGGATAGCTTCAAAAGATGACCAATTTTTTCGACGCGGGATTCGTACGCTACCCGAAAGATGGGAGAAAGTAGTGGCCAGCGATGGATAATACTTTGAATCATAAATGTATAATCAGTTTTTTACAATAAAGCCTCGAATTTCAGAAAAAAACGACGGAAGCAAAGTTGTACACCTAATTAGGAAAATAAGATGCTTTTGGAGAATTATAATAAGCTTTTTACAGAGAAACTGAGAATAATAATGATAATAAATTAATATAAAAATAATATATAATAAGCAGTGTTGAGAAATAGAACTAATAAGAATAAATCTATTAATTAAATAAAAGAAATATCTATTTGATGGAAGCAGATCTTACATTTTCTTCTTTCAAGAAATTAATTTATTTAAAGTGGGCGAAAAAAATGTATAATACATAAGATAAAGATGTGTATGTTAAGGATAATATAAAATTTTGGAGAATCTATAGAGGAACATTTTATTGTACTGCACTTGTGATGCATTTTATTTTACATAATAATAAAGCTTTTATTACAATCAGTTTATTTTTATAAGATATTGTCATTATTTCAAATCTTTTATTTCAAATCAAGTAACATATTATAATATAATAATATTATAACAATAATAATGTTATAAAAATTAAAAAATCACAGTTAACATAAACAATATTATTATATAATATCTATGAAGTATTATATATTTATCAGTTGAGATAATGTAGTCACATGTGCTCTCTATTGAATGTATTAGAGTTATAAAAATATTTTATAACCTGTTGTTCAAAGAACATTTATTATTATATATTATATGTTATTATCTATTATATATTATATAAATTTATATTATATAAATATTATATAAATATATTATATAAATATATTATATAAATTTGTCAAAATTGCAGAAAATTAATATATCATAGAAGATTTTATTTATTAACAGCTTCCCCAAACTATTAATAAAATCAATATTATGACATTGAATAATATTAGAAATAAAAAAAAATAAAAAATCATTTACGAGATGGTAATAATAAATAAAATATTTTTCAAAAGTTTTTTTATATAAGTAAATATATGATTTGTATCACATACTTTCGTATTTTTTTAATTATCTGGATCAATAGAATCGTAAGGTGGATGTGTTGAATAAAATCGTCTCCTAAAAGTGTCTATTAATTTTTTAACATAATTTTTACGCTTTTTTATCGATTCTTGAATTGTAGACGAAGTATTTGGATCTAACTCATTAATAATACCTTCTGAGAATTTTTTCACCTAAAACAAGATAGTTTGAGATATTAATAATTAGCAATTCATTCTTATGTAAAAATTTATTAAAATATGATTTTTAATTTAACATAATTTTAACAAATAAGTATAATATGTACAAATAGTATATTTAAGTTGTTAGTGTCCGGTATTTGTACATCCTAAAGAAATTGTCTTTTATTTACGAAATATATATGTAAAAACATTTTCATAAATCGACTAAATTATTAAACTAAATTATTAAAAGGATTTTCTTGCAAATTTTTTGGATTGTTTTTTAGATTATCAGTTAATATTAATTTGTGAATTACAAGAATTCTGTTTATATTTTAAATGTTATTCAATTTTACAATGTGATTTTGCTCAAAAATATAAAAATAGAGTCTAAAAATACAACTATAATTAATTATTAATATTAATTTAGTTAGATAAAATTAGATTAATTTACAGTTTCATACAAACAATGGTTTTCATTTGAAGCGCGCCATAACTAAAACATTATTGATAGAGGTAATAGATCGTTAAATATATGAATCTAGTATTATATAAAATTTACCTTGTCAATTTGTTCGTCAGAATAAACATTTGAAAGAATTAATGTTATCATTACACTTGTAGTAAGTGATCTACAAAAAATATATTTATAATTAAGAAATTTTTATAATTAAGGAAACAATTAAGTATACATATTTAGAAAAGTTATATTACTTGGGTTTTATGATCTCAAAATTGTTTAATACATAATCAAGGATCAAATCGTTGCGCGCATGATTCTCCATAATATACGTAAAGACAAGAAAATGCTCCTTATCGTGAAATAATGAAGTGTTAAATGCTATAATATTTAAATAGTTGATGATGATATCGGGATTTTCAGCGCAACTCAAACTTTTCAATAATTTTTTTTGATATTTTTCCGTTTTATATTTTGTTTTTAGATATAATTTCAATACTTTATCCCAAGTAGCTCTATTGGCTGTCATCAAACCAGAACAGTACACAAATTTTTGCCATTGTGGAATTCTAAAATACATGTTTGTTAAGAAAAGATACATAGATTTCATGTGTATAGCCGACTTTATATTTTATTCAATATTCGTATTTTTATGTTCTACATTTTTTATTAAGCACCTTAATTATTTTACACGTAAAATTAAATTCCCGTTTTGTGCAATTTTCTCATTTTATAAATTCTATATGATACTAACGCGACCAAATAATTATCATATTACAGTCAAGAAATTAATAAAATTCTATCGATAATATAATATTGTTAATTTATTATATACTTTTACTTATACGCAATAATATATTTATTCTATGTGCATTGCATCATTAGAATAAGAATGAGGATTGAGGGAAAAAAGAAAGGAGAATATTTGATCTCAATGATTTAAAGAAACAGAGAATCGGCTATCTACATGCACATATACACAAATACAATTTATAAAATAATCGTAAGAATATATATAATTTATAAGATGATCGTAAGAAAAACTTACTTGTGGTTTTTAAGATCCTCAAGATGTTTGCTTAATTTAATGGCGGCTATTGCTTTGCATTTCACGTGACCGAAAATACATGCAAATTTTAAAACATCTACCCTTGTCACTATTGTGAGATCGTCATCATGAGGATTTTCTTCATATCCTATCTTCAGAAGTAATCTGTCGAAGAGTTCTATCATACGCAACTATAATAGAAATTATGAAATATTGGTTTTATAATAATTTATTGATTTATTTATGTTTAGATTCATATATATATTATTAGTATTAATATTTTATTAATACATTCACATTACATGAGTGACAAGTGAATTTGCGTCTTAATTTCAATTTATAATATATTAATACCTATATGTATGTAATTTGAAAACAATTCCAACAATTATCAATATTAATAGATATTTAAATGTACAAGATATCACGGTAATTAAAAAAAAAGTGTCAATAATTTATCGCAATTCCAGCGAAATTTCTCATTAGTTTTAACAGAATTCTATACTCTATAATTATTTTAATAGACTTCCGGCTGCTACTTTTTCAATTTTAGTGTTTTAATATAAAAAATACAGAACTTTTTTTTATTTTGATAAGGAACTATGAAAAATGCTACTAGAATTATTATTATTTTTTTTATTAATAGAATGTCGCGCGCGCGCGCGCGTGTGTGTGTGTGTGTGTGTGTGTGTGTTTTAATTTCACAAATCTGAATAAATTTTGAATGTGAAGTTAGTATTTTGCCATTGTATTAATATAAAAAGAGTATTGATAGTTCTAATGGCACTTTTATAAAAATGTAGTTAATTTATGGTGAGAAAGAAAATTAAGATATAGGGGAAACCGGGGGATCATCTATGGATCATCAATTGTTTAACATAATCTAGAATGTTTAAATTAATACTAGTGTTACGTTAGTAAATCAATACGATTGTTACTTCGTTACCCATATTTTTTTATCTAGATGGCAGTTATTAAATTCCATTGTATCGAAAAGCATCGATCATTAATGGTTTTCGAGGTGCAATATAGTAATTTTTTAATCGCATAAAGATGTTTTAATATAGTTTTTGTGGTAAAAGTGTATCTTTTACTATAGATAAGATGTAAGTTTTTGCGCATCTTTTCTCAACTTTCTACGTTATAAGTAATAATTTATTTTTTATAGTTTTTTCTTAAATGTATAGTAATTAAACTTATAGTTGGGATACCACAACATTTATTTTTCTGCCATCGAAAAAAGCGTTGAATAATTTCATCAAAATCGGTGAGTAGACTCGTCATAATTACAAAAAATGCATATTTACAAAAAAATGCATAATTATACAAAAAAATAACAAAAAGTAATCATTTTTGTTACTTTTCATTACCTTTTTTTTAAATGGTAACGCGTACTTTAACGCTATATTTTTTATCGCAAATAACGATAATGAAAATTTTTAAAAAGTAACTTTCTCAATATTATACATAACTTAACTTATGTATATATAGTCAAATGTAAATTTATAAAATTAGTACAAACATTTTTGATTTATTATTATAATTTTATATATTTATAATAAAAGAAATATGTAATGTTTAATGTAAGATAAAATATTTACAAAGCAATAATTCATTATTTGACATTACGAAGAATATGTAAACATAGAATTGGCTAAAGTATAAAGAGAGTCAAACTGTAATAGATATTAGAGAAATATTTATCTTTATGAAAAATATTATTATCTACCTTAACATTTTCCAGTTCTGGTAGTAAAAGAATTTTCTTCAACTGCGTTATAATTCGGAACAATGGATACCATGCCACATAATCTGTTTCTAACGATAAGTAACTTATAATATTAATAAATAGATATCCACTTATTTCTTTATTTTCTTCCATCATAAAGAAAAATGCATCATTAATGATTTGAGCACGATTAAAGACGTGTATATTCTTATATTTGCTACTATGTAAGTAATTTGAAATTTTATACCAATTTCTGATGTCGTAATTAACGCGATAATATCCTGTAACATCACCCATTATTATATATTTACTATTAAGTCTTCAAGTAAAAATTTGTTATTATATTTAAAAAATATTGATATTTTAAGATTGATAATATTGATAATATTTTAAATAAGATACCTTTTTTATAACAAAGAAATATTATACATATATTGTATACTTATTATTCATATTAGAAAATAGTACAAAAGTTATAGATTAAAAATAATTTTATATTGACAATTAAGTCAGGTTTTAAATACTTCAAGCATATAAATCACCTTTAAGCTTTCATGAATATAAAAATACATATAAATCTGAATTATTTTTTTAAAATCATATTAAATTTTTGTCATAAATTCTTTTGTTATTGGCGAAAATAAAACAAAATAAAGAAGTAGAAAAGATTTGTTAATCCGTACTTACCAGTTTGTTGTAAGTTAACAATGATCCAGTCATTTGAATTAATTGTAAAGCTTATATTTTGATCTGGTCGTAACCAATGTCTGGGCACAGTATTAGAGAAATTCGGATTAGACTGCGTAGCGAAAGTCACGGGAATCCACCATTTATTAGTGATAGTTTCATTAAATCTCTGGAAACATATTTGTGATATTGTTACTTCACCAGTTTCATAATTTTTTTTCACGTTTACTACAGGATAACGGTCTTGATTCATCCAAGTATCCATGACTTCTTTTATTTTATAATCTTCATGCGGAACATTAGATTCATCTAGAGCACTTTGCATAGTGCTCCATAAATCGTCCGGAGTAGTCGAGTTAAATTGGCTAAATTTGAAAAATAATTTGTCAAAGGCTATATATACGTCAAGGAATATAAATTTACTATTAAAGGATCTATGTGAATATTTAATTTATAGATATACATAAAAAACTTATATTTTAAATATTTATATGTATGTATAAATTAAATTAAACATTCATGTAAATTAAATTAAATAGAATAATATATTATATAAATATTCAACATTACATTGCTATTTAATTATAAAACTGCATACTTTATTTTTTATTTAATTATAATTTAATTTAAGTTAGTTCTAAGTTACATTTTAATTTAACTAACTCAAATTAAATTATAAATTAAATAAAAAATACAGTAGCGTATTTTATAATTAAATAACAGTGTAATGTTGAGTATATTATTCTATGTAAATTATCTATAAATACATATATATATGTTGTTGACAATACACTATTTTAAGATAATTATTTTAAAATTAAATATGAAGAATATTATTATATTTATGACACTTAATATTATACTATATAATAATATTATTACACTATATTATTCAATACTTACTATGTAGCCAAATACTTGATAAGACTCTTTTGAAATACCTCAGCGGTAATTGTACTGTGTAACATGCGTAATAAAACTGGTGCTACAAAAATAAACACCACAAAATATGTATTAATACATTTAATGTAGTCATATATTTATAATACACATAAGTTATAATATACAATGTAAATACCCGTTAAAATGTTTTATATAAAATTAATATATAATTTTATATAACTGTATATAAATGAACTTATTTTTTTATATGAATTTATATAATTATATATAAAACATTTTTTCCTCGGGTATGTATATTGTTCACAAGAAAAAATTTATTTGCTTTTCAGTCAAAAATTATAATAATAAAATCGATGTCAATTCCATTATCATTTCTAACTGGATATTAGTCTTCATTTTATCTGTTTTTTATACTATGTATATTAGGGAATCTATGGAATCTAGGGAATAATATTTTAATCATATTTACATAGTTCTGTACTATAAGTGTTCTATATACCTTTTATATAAACTTCATTAGAAAACAACAATCCATCCTCAAGAGTATTATTAAGTTTCAATGTGACAGACTTCATTGAGCCAATATCTTGAAAAAGACAATATTGATTAATCCCCATTATTAAAAAATCTGTCTGAAAATTTCCAACTACACCGAACTGCAAAAAAAGTTCTATAATGTGACCCAGTTAAAAATTCGAATCAAAGCTAATAACTGATTGATTTGCTACTTCTAAAGACTTTTCTATTTTACTTTTGTAGCGCCTAAATTATATTATCTTTTGTGTTCAAACATTTCCCAAGACAAAAGTAAAGAGAAATATATAGTTTGAATATTTTAAAAATGTTGGAAATTACTCAATATAAAAACAAAATCAATACAACAATAATATAAATATAAAATATTGAAGTTTATTATTTTATTAAATATTGAGTGAATATGTGTGATGCAAAGAATAAAATATTTTCAAATTCTAATAAAACTATTATTTCTTAATTACGATTCTTGAGTATATAGTGTTCAAAAAATTAAAACTTATTAAATTATAGTTATAAAAAATTAAAAATAGCGGATCTTTAATATGACAAATATAAAAAACAATGTATCTTTATATTCTAATAAAAATTTGTATTAAAATATTTTACAATCGTAGATTGTACAAGAAACGTATAATCTTTTTATGACTTTAAATTAAACATGTTTATGTCTATTTTTTTTTCAGTTTCATCTTGATATTTTTTATAAAATTTTATATTTAATTGTATTTAATATTGATATAATTATTTTAAGCTTAGATTATAATATATTTTAAAACTTTTTTTTTAAAAAGGTAACTATGCATGTATAATATATTAAATAACCTTAGATAAATTATCAAAGATATACGATTGAATGAACATAGCAAATCCCTCTTTTAACCACTGGTAGGACCACCAAGATGGAGTAATCAAATTGCCAAACCATTGATGTATAATTTCATGTGTTACTATCATCGCTGTTCTCGTTGCCTTATAATTTGGTTGTTTGGTATCATCATAGAGAATTGCTGATTCTTGACTGAAAGACAGAACGTAACATAATACATTATATAAAATATATCTACGATAAATATGCACTCTAATGTGTGTAATGTCGCTGTGACTCTTTGACAATATCATACTCTAACAGCACAGATCTCCACGCGACGTTCATAGGACGTCCAGGGGACATCCCCAGAGTGTATCCCGTATAAAGTGTATTATTAGTGACATCATAATTTATGTAATTTATATTATGAGTCTATTATGATGTGAATGTGACATTTTTTGCTGTGAAAGTGTGCATTTTTTAAGTATTTGTGAAAATGCATATTTTAAATTACTAAAGTTTGAATGCTAAGGAAATAATGGCTGACTTTTAATAATTTAATTAATTTCTTTTTAATTATTTATACTACCTGTAGATGATAAGTCCCCAATTTTCCATGCCGTGAACTGGAAAATTCGGTATTATGACGTGATCCATTTTCGGTACTTTTTCGGAACTATTGGTATATTCAATTAAAAGCGGCGTGATTCTTTGAGCAATAGTATGCGCTAATTTTATTTGCGATGCCAAAGACGAGTTACACCAAATATTAATGGTTTCGTTCGCGTTAGAAACACGGATGAAATCAGATATGGAGATTATAACAATCGCCACAAGATAAGTGGACATTATAGGAGTAGTGTTGAAGTGTGTCAGCATCAAGCCATCTTTTTCCTCCAATTGCTCTCGTATTGGCATATTTGACAATACCTTATATTTCTGATGATGCATTACAGATATATTAAAAGTGGCTTTTAACGCTGGCTCGTCCCAACATGGAAACATTCGTCTGGCTCCATTCGGCTCGAAATGCGTTGCAGCCATCCACCTGCAATTTAATAAAATATCTTAAATATCTTAAATTTCGGTAAATTTACTACTTATGTCAGATAACATAAGAATTTAGAAAATACTAGTTTTTTTAATTTATTATTATAATTTATTATAAATTTATTATTATATATTATATATTATATATTATGTATTATATATTATAGGCTCAGAGGCGAACCGCAGAACAAATAGAATTTTAAGTATAATTAATATTAAATAATTATATGTTTAAACAATGATTTATCGAGCCTTACATATTATGGCAACGATGATAAAGCAAAAGAATAGTAAATAATATTTTAAATTACATTTATAATTACATTATAAAAATATTTTTAATATTTTAATATTTACTTACATTTTGTTTCCTTTTTTATTTGTATATGGAAATTTTATGAAACCAATTTGTACGAAACCAATTTCAGATATAATACCAGCAAATTTTAAGTTAAGAATGTAAAAACCGGGTGATAATATATTTTCGAAATTAAGTGTTAAAATATTCGTTACATTGTCATAAGTATGCTCCATCGGTTTATAAACTGTACCCTTGTCATGAACCAACGTTGTCGCCCTTTCATTTATTTCTAATTCTCTCGAGTGTAAGCTTATATTTTGCGAAGCATGATAAATTATGATTTTGACATTGGATTCGCCGTGAAAAATAGAATTGTCTTCCTCGAGATACGGTGTCAGTTTGATGTTATAATGAATTGGTATCGTATTGACAGATAAACGACGTATAATTTCAAAATTACCATTGATGCAAAAACTTATAGCCAATATTAAGCCAATATTTAATAAACTTAACTTTAAGAATCCCATGTCAATTCTTGATTGTTTCATATATCTACGATTTTTTGTTGGTTTATAAATTAAAATTTTAAAAAAGAAACAAATGAATAATGCAGTCCAAATTGTAACTAATTTTTATATAAAGATAAAAAAATGGGAAAAAATAATTTTAATTACTTTATTAAGATAATGATACATAAAATCTAGTTTGGAAAAATTATGAATTTCTCAATTCTTTTTTCTATTATATATTTGATATTGAATATATTTTAATGCACTCGAAATTAATTAATCTTATGTTATTACAATAATAAAACGGGCATAGAATTAAGCGCAGTAGATACGTTATTGTCTATGTTTTTTTTTAAATAATCTATTTAAATATTTTACTTTTAGTGATATTTACCTTGTGCGATGCGTTATCCTAATAAAATTATTACATTGAATTGTACTTTCTTATATAACTACAATTAAGTTGGTCAGAGCGGTTATTAGAATCATTACAAATATATTAGTGCAATAGCAAGTTGTCTTGTCGTCTCGAGAGATTATTCTAAACTGATTATTGAGCATGTTCGTCAGATACCATCGAAAAGAAGAGTGTTGTGTAAGCAACATATTTTTGTTTTGCTTTTCCTATTTTAATTGTATATATTAGTGTTTTATAATAGAAACAAACGCTTGTTGTACGGAATCTCCTTTACCGAGTGTACTTACTTAATTGTTATGAGTTTATTATTTGTTTAAACAGATTTTATCTTTTTCAAAATCTCCAAATATATACGACTTCACCCTCAATCAGACATATTAACAATTATAAAATTTAATTACTTCTTCCTAAATCTAATTATTTCTTCTTGTGTTATATTATCTAATTTATAACAGTTTACATATATCTTATATATTAGGTGTACAACTTTGCTTCCGCCGTTTTTTTCCGAAATTCGAGGCTTTATTATAAAAAACTGGTTATACATTTATGATTTAAAGTATTGTCCATCGCTGGCCACTACTTTCTCCCATCTTTCGGGTAGCGTACGAATCCCGCGTCGAAAAAACTGGTCATCTTTTGAAGCTATCCACGAATCGATCCAATTTTTTACTTCTTC
>Ga0157363_1007237_pt1 | contig 10499 bp, 6 predicted proteins | sample AttsexASBM1_FD_111477 | JGI IMG/M metagenome (GOLD analysis project Ga0157363, IMG submission 111477) | Fungus gardens microbial communities from leaf cutter ant in Ribeirão Preto, State of São Paulo, Brazil - Atta sexdens ASBM1 | ecosystem: Host-associated > Fungi > Mycelium > Unclassified ...
AGCGATGCCAAATTCTGCTTGCCAGACAAAAAAGAAAGTCGTTCCTGTATCGGATTGTGACAGGCGATGAAAAGAAAATCTATTTTCAGAATTCTAAATGCAAGAAATCTTGGGTTGATCCAACCATTAACATCTTCCTCAAGATCAAATCGCTTTGGACGGAAGACGATGCTGTGCGTTTGATGGGATCAGGAGGGTGTCATCTACTACGCTGTTAAAATCTGTGAAACTATTAATGCTCACCGCTACTATCAACAACTGATCAAATTGCACCGTGCTCTACGTGAAAAAAGGCCGCATAATCGGAAAAGACATGACAAGCTGATTTTCCTCCACGACAACGCACCATCGCACATATCAACAATGGTCCAAAACTACTTGGAGACACTCAAGTGGGAAGTGCTATGCCATCTCGCTTACTCACCAACCTGGCACCTTCTGACTATCACCTGTTTTCGTCGATGGCCCACGCGCTCGCTGAGTGGCACTTCGATTCTTACGAAGACGTCCGAAAATGGCTTGATGAGTGGTTTGCCTCGAAAGATGAAGAATTTTTTTGGCGTGGTATACACAAATTGTCCGAAAGATGGGAAAAATGTATAGTTAACGAGGACAAGTACTTTGAATAAATTTATTTTTGTTTCCTAGGAAAAAAAAAGTGTTTTTTTGACTAAAAAACAGCGAATTTAAGCTTATACACCTGATATTTATAGTGAGACTTTCACTACAGATTTAATAACACTAGCGATTGAGATTGGATTGGAATTTAACCAAATGCTTTCCCATAATATCAAAATTTCGGTTTTCAGGGCGTTCCAAAACGTCTTCTCCGAGGAAGATTTTACTTTACATGCTATAATATACATCACGTGTACTATATATTTCGAGTCAAATTTTTTTCGGAGAGAAAATTTTGGAACGTAGCCCAGAAAAGTAATACAACCAGATCAGAATCATTTAAATTTAGTGCATTCGTATAACATGCTAATCTGATTGATGATAATACTTTTCCGAGATTCTGTTTTCCTTTTGTCATAGGACAATGGATATGGTCAATGTTGCAAACGCTTTGAAGCGTTTTTTAATTCGTCAATTTGTAAAATTGTTTCTTTTCATTGGTCTATCAAACGCTTCAAAGCATTTATAGCGAGACTTTAAGTAGCCAATATCTTAAATCCGAAAAAAGAAAATCAATCTCAAGTTTAGTGAATTAAAAACTTTATAAAAACATTAAAACGATAAATTATCTATTCGTTTTCTCTTGGCTGCACTATCGCCCACCAGTGCAACACTCAGCAGTGTACTATGTTTCCATGACTGGTGGTAAGAGAACTCATTCGGTGCAATTATATTTCCATGACTACGGTGTAGTGCAAATTTTATGCACGAAGTGGAATTTTGCTACACCGTCTGAAAGGGACGGTGTAGAGTCAGTGTGACATTTACAATTTGAAAATGGAAGTTAAGCGGGAACAGGATTTTAGCGTAATATTGATGTAGTGTACACCACTCTAGTGTAAAGCCTATAGCACATACAAAAACGTAAGGCCGTAATCAGTAAGAGTCTGAGCACAAGAATTGTCGTAACTTAGAGATTTAAGTTGTAGACGTAAGTAACGCACAAGCTTTCACGTATGACGTACAACTTATTATGCCATGTCTCCAATAAATCATATGCCAAAGCTTGTGCGTTATTTACAACTTAAATTTACAACTTAAGTCTCTAAGACTGTGGTTAAAGTCTTGCTACAAATACTTCGAAACATTTGATGGACCAATTAGAAGAAAGAATTTTATAAACTGATCAATTAAAAAACGCTTCAAAGCGTTTACAACATCGTGTTGACCGTACCCTAAGTAAGTTTAATTTTTGTGCTCAGACTTTAAGGAAATTTGTAAGATTGAATTTGTTACTGGCTAAGGTCCGTGATTGGGCAATTCGCTTACTGAATACGTCTTACGGCCTTACGTTTTTATATGTGCCACGAACTTAATGTAGTTGAGTGTAGTGCTTACGCGCAATTGATGTGGTGCGAGGCTGCATCCAGTGTATCCCAAGAGAAAAGTATATTCAAAATGTATTAGATTTAAATTATGTCCAACAATCTAAATCTTGTCATATATAACGATACAGATGACGAAAATACAATGTTTTTTGAATAATTTTTAATAAAGATATCTCTTTTTTTTTTATAGAGAAAAATTTCAAAATAATCAATTTATTTATCAATGCTGAAATTGATTAGTATATATTTTTTCATTCATTAAAATAGTATTTTTTTTCCAATTGCCGAAAGAAGCTGAATAATTAAATACTATTTAGATACATGAAGAATTTTTATGTATAATTCACGATTATATTTTATTATTTATTAAGATTAATTTTTCATTAAGATTAATTTTAAAATACTATTTTAAATTTTATTAAGCATTTTATTAAGTTTTGCATAGTCAAATTTTATCGTAATTAGTGAATATTAGTAAAATTATGAATGAATAGATTTAGGATATTCATAGTCGTGATTCAACCGAAATCCGGTTTGAGCTATATTTGAATTAATGTTCCTATTATAGGAATACTTTGAATCAATCTTTCATTTAAATAACGCTTTTCAAACCGATTTAATAAATGTGATTGGTTTAAACTTTGGTTTGAACCAATTCAAATCTAGCTCGCCTGAATATGCGAAGATTTATTTAGAAGATTCTGGGATAAATATTGATTAAAAATTAATATACTATACTAGTATATATGAAGAATTAATTTAAGCAGATCCTCTGTCCCCGAAGAAGTTTAATGCTAGATCGCAAGATCAAATCATGATACTGTGACCCAAGAGTTAGAAATCCATAGGGGAATTTAAGAAGAAGAAACTCACCTGAAATGAGATTAATTGTTGGTCGATTTACAACTATGAATACTGACCTTAGTGAGCGGTATATCATGAGCCTAACTTTTATTATATAGAATAAATTGAATTCTTACTTTGACTGACTTTAATCTTACATTAAACTTCAATAATACTGTTATTGTTTGAAAATAATTTCTTTAACGAATTAAATAGCTCTTATTATTCATACTTTAGCCTTATTTTTTACTTTCAAATTGCTTCTTCTAAAAAAAACAATATAAAGTATTATTATATAAAAATTATGCGTTCACGAGTTTCCTCCATGTCCAAATTCATTCTTGGAATGCCAACGTTTCGTGAACCTTGCAGTCCATTTTATCAGGGCGAGCAGTCTGATATTGAGCTGTTTCTTCGCTCCTTTTATATTACGCTACTTGTTGGAGTGGTGGAATACAACTCAGTATCAGGCTCCTCGCCCTGATGAAGGACTACAAGACATTTCACGTTGACATTTCAAGAATGGATCTAGACATGGAGGAAACACATAATCTTTATATAGAAAGTACCCGTGGAAGTCTCAAGAATATAAAGTTATATTTTGAATAAATTGCGAAAATTAGATTAACAAAAAATACTTAAAATATCGTATTTATTTTTATTCTTATTTTTAAATCTAATATAAAAGTTTCTAGATGATAATTATAAAACAATTATAATTTTTATAGCTGATTTATTTAATTTTTTTACAATATTTTTTTCCATCTTCAGTATGTTTCTATTAAATATAATTTGCTCAATATCAGATCTTTTTGAATTAGAAATAAACTGATAGAAAAATAAATAATTAATGAAACGTAAGTTTATTTATTTATTTTATTTAAATTAAGTTATAATTTGATTAGCAATTAATTTGGTTTCTCTCCAAATTGCATTTTATTAATATCTAAATTGAATACAACATCGAAATACATATAATTGTAATAAACATTGAAGAACAAAATCAACATTGAATACATCAAAAACAAACACTCGTTGAGAAAGATTAAAAATTCTGACATTATAGAATCTGTGTAGACAGGATGATCTAAAGAATTGAAAGAAAATTTTATTTAGATATATTATTGATAGAAATTTTATAAAACATTTATAGTTAATTTAGCTTTGAAAGGATTTTTTTACATTTTTGTTTTAGATCAACCTGTAGACATGAGAAAATTATAGTTAATTTATGTTAAGTAAAATTAATAAGTTTCAATTGTATATAAGCTTAAATTATAAATTATTTCTAATTTATATTAATATTTATTTGCATGTAAATTCTTATATTTAAACATTAAAAATTATAATATATTGGGTTGTCCAGAAAGTTCGTGCCGACTAACCTATATAATTTAATAAATGTATACTAAAATTTAAATCTTTTGCGTTTCAATTTTCCTTCAAAATCGGCACGAACTTTCCGGACAACCCAATATTTGCAGTAAGGGGGAGGCAGAGAGGGAGGGAAGGCGAGAGGGAGGGGGAGAGAGAGAGAGAGAGAGAGAGAACATGTTTTCCTTATTAAATAAGAAAGATATCTTTGAAAAATATTTTTATCATATTATGTTAATTTATCTGCAATACTATATATATGAATTTAATATTAATCGATAATTAATCGATAAATTTTTTATTTGTAGTCAAAAATAAATCAGAAATAACTGTATAGGTATGCCGAGCTATTTTTTAAATAGAGAAGAACTTGTTTCAATTAATGATGTTTCATTTTTCTCAATCAATTTCATTAGCTTAACAATATCTTTTTGCGATAGCTTTTGAAAATTTTTAGTTTTCACAATTTCTTTCATATGAAACTTAACAAAATTTACCAAATATGTTTCTAAAAACTTTACATTAAACGAAAATGTAAGTTCTATAAGTTCCATAGTATTTATAATCGCAATAGAGCGTATCAATGTTCACATGTTAATTTTACGGTTAATACATCATACTTATCAACTGTTTTTAATATGTTTATCAACTCATATTCAAAATTAATATAATCTGATGCAGATTTTGAATCATTTATAATTAATAACAAAATCCTAAAATTTTCTAATTCCTCAAACGTTAATTCATTTGTCATATCTATTTTTGGTTCATGTGTTTGACATATATTATATTTCTTAAAATAGCTAGTATTAGCACAATTTTTTAAATACAATTATATTTTGCTCTGTTCCCAGTATAAAGTTAATTGATTTATCATTCTTAGATTGAAACTTTTTAAGGGTTGAGTCTTTAAGAGATTTTACATCTTTTGAAAATAATAAAAATATTGAGGATAAATTCATATATAAAATGTTACTTTTCAATTCATGAAAAATGTCAAACTTACAATATAGTAAGAATATCATCAAAAAGCTTATTTTCGGATACTTCCATTAACAATGTCATATTCGAAATACGTCCTGAGAACGATTTTGGTATATCAGAATTTAAAATAATAGTGTATACCAGTAAATGCTCTATCAGTACACATAAAAAATTATGCTGTTTTTACAGTATTACTATATGAAAGTGTGTGAGTGTTACTATACGAAACCAGTTTTATTAGAATTTTGTAATGATCTTTTTCTAAAAATGTCGGAGAATATAATTGATCTATGACTTTAAACAATTATTACTTTCATTAATTTTCCATGTAAAATCAAGTTCAGTCGACTTAATCTGCGTTTGAGCATAGCTCTTGGAATATAAAGGTAAACAATCAATAATATTTTAAATAAACATTTTTTTTCAAATTAAAAAAATTTTTTTTTAATATTCGTGTGGATGAACAGAGATCATTTTATTGTAAAACTTTTATATAAAATATTTTTTGATATCTCGAATAGTTTTCGAGATATAACGGAAAAAGCTGAACATTGTGCTGTATACGTAAAGGATGATTTCACTCCTTCAAACCAATTAATATTTTCTAAATTCATCTCTTTATGTGAACTACAAGTTCACAAAGTTTCATTAAAATCAGACTCAAATTTTTAAAACAAATTAAATGATAAAGACTACAAGTCAATGCAAGATGTTAAGTACTGATAAATGAATTTTAATATTTAATATTTAATATTATAATAATTTCAATACAAAGCTAGATGTTTTAATGCTTCGACTCTTATTAGATCATCCTCAGTAACATAAAAATATATAAATAAAAAAGGTCGCAAATTACAAAAATACCGAATAACATATTCATGTTTAATTTTTAACGATTCCTATAATCAAAATTACAAAGAATCTACTTCTTTCATTCCTTCAATATTCCTCCGCATATAGTAATAAAGACACCTCCGTCTAATCAATGTCTTCTCGTAATAGCATGGTCAATTGTTAAAAATTAATAAAATATATAAAAAATATAAAAATTAAGTCGCATCGACTTGGTGGTGAACGTTAATTAAAAAAAAAAACCAAATTGTAAAAGTAATCCTGAACGATTAGAATAAGATATAAATTAATAAAATAGTTGAATTGAAGTAGTAAAATAATTGAAAAAAAAAGTTTTAATCGTCATATTTATGCAACTAAAACAAATGCAAGGATTTTCATCAATCGGTGATGTACATATATCTGTCATAAAATTATGTTCTCAAATCATCAATTAGTAAAATTCTAATGTGCGAAGGTAAAATTTGCGTTAGAATTTTATTCAAATAGGTATGACAATTAAAATTTTTTTTTTAAATGCATGGAATACAATATCTCTCTTAATATGGCATTCATAACCAAAAGGCATACAACTCAGTGGAGACTTGGGCGATCCTAGAGGCAATGGACCTGGTGAGAATTGACTCAAGGTACTCAATTATAAAATACATCTATAGACAAGCTACTCTCAAAGTCAAAGTCAACAATGACATACTGAAAAAATTCAGAAGAGAAGAGTCACAGGGTGACACGATTTCTCCAAAATTGTTCTTGCATTAGAATAAATTTTCAAAGGCCTTGAGAGAGAAAAGTTGCAGTTGAACATATCTGAATTATCTGCGTTTCACAGACGACATTGCACTCTTCAGTAACGATGTTGCAGAGCTAGAAGAGATGTTACAAGAACTAAATTGCGCGTGCAGATAGGTGGATCTAAGTATGAATCCATAAAAAATCAAGATTATATTCACCAATAATATAAAATTGATTATTAATAAAGTAACCATTCAAAATGTAGAAGAGTGTGTATACTTGAGCCACACCATTAAACTGGGCAAGCAAAACCAGACAATGGAGATTATGAGGCGGGTCGGTTTGAATGGGCAGCATTTGGCAAGCTGAAATATATCTCTTCAGAGACCCCACAATCCCCATAAACCTTAAGCGAAAAGTATATGAGACATATATATTGCCGGTGACGATACATACGGCCTTGAAACTATGACGATGACCTAGCGTAGTGCTAATTAAGGTATGTCAAAGAGCAATGGAAAGATCAATGCTGGGGATCAGTCTTAGGCCAGAATTAGATTATGCATTGAAGAATGAAATTAAGATTGAAAGATTGAAGTTTGACCAAAAGTCAGAACAAAAGAAGTCAAAATTTCTTTGTCTTCATTGATGAAATTTCAATCTTTAATCTTTAATCTCAATCTTCAATGCCTAGTTTGATTCCGGCCTTAGAGACAAAGTGAGAAATGATATTATAAGATCGAAGACCAGTGTCTCTGACATCGGACAAGTGGCGGCGCTGAAGTGGAGATGGGCGGACCATAAGGCCAGGTGTAAAGATGAGAGGTGGAATAAACGTCTATTGTATTGGAGATCGAGGGCGTCGATGAGGAGCGTGGGCTGGCCGCAGTCGCGTTAACGCGATGACATTAGAAAGTATGCGGAGTCAAATTGGATGCGAGTCCATAGGAAAGGGAGACATGGAGAAAAATGGAAAAGGCCTATGTCCAAAAGTGAATTGCGAAGGGCTGAGAAGAAGAAGAACAGATGATTTCAGAACGTAATTTTATGATATGTGTGTGTATGTGTATGTATATATATATATATATATATATATATATATATATATAGGGTGTCTGGAAATAATCGCCAAATATTTCATGGGCAGCTAGAGCAGATTAAACTGAGTCAAAAAATCCTCTACCATTTTGTAAATTTCCCCAATAGTTAACCGGTATACACCACCGATCACCTTTCATTGTTTTTTTTAATTGCACAAATAAGTATGACGATTAAATTTTTTTTTCAATTATTTTATTACTTCAATTTAACTATTTTATTAATTTATGTATTATTCTAATTGTTCAGGACTACTGTAAATTTGATTTATTTTAAAAATTAACGTCGATCCATCATGGCAGGTTGATGTAACTTAATTTCAATATTTTTTATATATTTTATTAATTTTTAACAATTGATCATGCGATTGTAGGAAGACATTTTTTTGGACGGAGGTATCCTCATCATTACACGCGAAGGAATATTGGAGAAATGACGAGAGAAATAGATTCTTCATAATTTGATTATAGGAATCGTTAAAAATATATTTGAACGTATTTGATACTTTTGTAATTTGCGACCTTTTTTATTCATATATTTTTATGTTACTGAGGATGACCTAATGAAAGTCGAAACATTTAGCATTGTATTGAAATTATTGTAATATTAAAATTCATTTATTAGCACTTAACATTGACTCGTAGCCTTCATTATTTAATTTACTTTTATTTATAATTTTATTGATACATTTTAATTATTCATACATTTTGTGATTATATATTTTATATAAGTACAACTTTCTAAATATATCATACACAGTATATGAAATTATAAATTGAGTTTTAATTCTAACATAAATAATAGATTCATCTAAAGTTAATACTTTTGCAGTTATAATTGCATTCAAATTATTCTTGTTAATAAGAAATAAATTTGATACATATATTTTGATCAAAAAGTTCCCGGAATTCAGAAAATTCAAAATACAAGTTTTATTCATCAAAAGTGATATTGTCTCCTTCAAAGTACTCCCCATCGAACGCACTTATGCTAGCGCTTGATCCAGCTCTCGAAACATTTCTGGAACTCTATTGTCGGTATAGCCATCAGAGCCGTCTTCGATTTTTCCATTACCTCCTTTCGGTTAAAACGCGTTCCCCGTAATGATTTTTTGACTCGATCGAACAGAAAAAAATCGCAGGGAGCCATATCAAATGAACATTTCCAAGGTTTTCATCATTGAATCCGTTTTTAACGCAAAATTTAATACAAACTCGTTGTTGCAAATTCAACTTCATTTTTAAAACTGTAAAAAAATCGAAAATATATGCAGAAGTAAATGTACTCAAGATGGCGTAACTTTTACAAATGTCAAACTATGGTGATAAAATTTGGTGAGAATGTCAATGATAGATGTGGCAACCTAACCAAAAAAACAGAACTCAAATCAGCTGACTCAGAGCATCACCTGGTGGTAATTCCGGGAACTTTTTGATCAAGGTGGTATGAATCTGAATTTTCTTTATTATACAGAATATTCATTGAATTGTCATTTTAGAAAATATTATAAATGTATTAATTCGTTTATACAAAATCTTATACATTTTTTAATTTTTTAATGCTAATGTGTATTCAATGATGTTGATAAAAAATAAGTTAACAACTTACATTTTTCATCTCCATTATATAATATGTTTGTTTTCCATTATATGTTTGTTTTCCATTAAAATATTTTGACTGATGAATTTGAGATTTTTTAATATTTTAATATGCTTCGATATGTTCGAGTATTCTCCAATTAGTACGATATATAAAAAACATACAGATGAGGCAGTTGATTTCCTTTTATGTTAAATTAAGTTAAATTAAATTTACGAGCTAGTATAAACACCAAGGTTGCAGAAACAATGTATATACATATAACAAATAAACATGTCCATTTACATGTTTTCTTTTGTCACACAGCTAACCAACTGCAGTCGAGTATTTCCTTTACAATCGAATGACAAGTTGCTCGACTGCAGTTGGTTGGTTCTTACATTCCGACTCGAATCGAACTCGATGTAAACTAGGCCAATGACTAATAATGTTTTCGGCCCGTGTTTGCATCAACTTGGATTAGAAAATTTTTCGCTATGGTTGGACATTACACGCTCTACCAATGGTACCAGGAGAGCACGAAACATTACTTCAACCCAGGTTGGTGCAAACTTGGTCGAGTCGAAAACGCTATAAATTTCCATTTCTCGAGGATTAAAATTGGATCAGAGTGCAAGAACTGACCACTGTCGAGCACTTCCCTCTCATTCAACTGTAAAGGTGCTGTCATAACTTGCGATATAACCTGTGTAATGCCTTCGGCACACCAGCCCGATGTTCGTCGCGCGCGACATGCGAGTGTACAACTTTATTGATGTTTTCATTCTAAAAATATTCTCATTGGATATCGCGTGTCGTGCGCAATGAATTGCATTGCGCTGGTATACAAGAGTCATAAGCGTAACCTGCGTATTCTAGTAATTTTACATTATATTTTATTTACTAGAACGCCATTTTGAAAACTGATATTCACATTTCGCGCAAGTTAGAGAAATGCGACCTATTGCTGATTAGAATTTCTATTGGACACTCTAACAGAAATGCTAAACGAATTTACGATTAGTTTTCGTA
>Ga0157363_1007239_pt1 | contig 10497 bp, 9 predicted proteins | sample AttsexASBM1_FD_111477 | JGI IMG/M metagenome (GOLD analysis project Ga0157363, IMG submission 111477) | Fungus gardens microbial communities from leaf cutter ant in Ribeirão Preto, State of São Paulo, Brazil - Atta sexdens ASBM1 | ecosystem: Host-associated > Fungi > Mycelium > Unclassified ...
CGGCCTTTCTGCTCCTCAGACGACCGAAGCTCTGGTTATTCATGAAAAGGGTGATCTGCGTTTAGAGACCGTTGCCGTCCCGCCGCTTAAGGCGGGTCAGGTGCTGGTCCGTCCAGCCTGGGGGGGGATCTGCGGGTCGGACATGCATTACTTCCTGCATGGCGGTGCGGGAGCGTCCGTTCTGCGGGAGCCGATGATTCTTGGCCACGAGGTTTCCGGAATTGTGGAAGCTGTCAGCCCGGACGAAACACGTTTCAGGATCGGGGACGCTGTCGCCATCCATCCAGCTCGTCCGTGTGGGCACTGCCCTGAATGCGAACGCGGCGCGAAGCACCTGTGCCGGAACATGCGCTTTTTTGGCAGTGCCGCGTTTCTTCCCCATACGGATGGCGGTTTCCGGCGCGATATGGTCGTCAAAACATCCCAGCTTTATCCGCTGCCTTCAGGCCTGGATGTGAAACGCGCCAGCCTTGCCGAGCCTTTCTCCGTCGCTCTACATGCGATTGCTCGCGCCGGCGACGTTAAGGGTAAACGCATCATGGTTCAGGGAGCCGGCCCAATTGGCGCTTTGATTGTTGCCGGACTTAAAGTGGCCGGGGCGGCGGAGATCGTGGCAACCGATTTGCAAGACTTTGCACTGGATATCGCCGTCAAACTGGGGGCAACTGCCACAGTGAACACCGGCCGCGACAGTCACGATCGGGAATACGAAATCGTTTTCGAAGCAACAGGCGTTATCCCTGCCCTCCCGACCGCGATCGCCCGTACACAGAAAGGCGGCACCCTCGTGCAGGTGGGGATTTTCCCACCGGGCGATGTGCCCGCTCCCTTAGGACAGATTATTGCGCGCGAAATCGACTACCGAGGGACATTCCGCTTCGATGAAGAGTTCGCAGAAGCACTGAAGATCCTTGCGGATAATCCATGGATTGCCGACGGTCTCATCACCCACAGCTTTCCGCTGGCTCAGTACAAAGACGCTTTCGACGCCTCGCTGGACCGCAAAAGCTCTTCCAAGGTTCTCCTGGAACTGTAAGGGATCAATCGTCTTCGTCTTCAAAGCCTGGGTCCCGCTCGTTGCGATGGACCCAGGCTGACATCAGAAGCCCAAAGCCGAACATCATCGTCAACATGGCTGAGCCGCCATAGGAAATCAGCGGCAGCGGCACACCGCCTACCGGAATGGCCCCCATCACCATCGACAGATTGACGGCGCAGTACAGGAAAAAATCCATTGCGATGCCGAGCCCGAGCAGTCGCCCGAACTGATTGCGGCTCCGCATGGCAATCAGCGTGGCACCCAGCGTCAGAACCGTCAGCAACCCGATGACGGCTATACCGCCCGCAAAACCCCATTCCTCACCGATCATGGTAAAAATGAAGTCCGTCTGCTTTTCCGGCAGGAAGTTCAGCTGGCCCTGACTGCCATGCAAATATCCTTCGCCCCACATACCACCAGAGCCCAAGGCGATCTTGGACTGGATGATGTTGTAACCCGCGCCAAGCGGATCATGTTCGGGATGCAAAAAAGTATCGATGCGGGCCTTCTGGTAGTCATGCAGATGGCCGTAAATGACCTTCCCCAGAAACGGGATGGGCGCTATCAGAAGAACGATCTGCCACAGCCGCATTCCAGCCGCGAAAAACAGCGTAGCCCCGATAACGCCAATAATGGTCGCCGTACCGAGATTCGGCTCCTTGAGCACCAGAATAACAGGCAGCAACGTCAGGATGGCAGGGATAACGAGACGCAGCGGATTACCCATCCGCTCGTTTCCAATCCTGTGAAACCAGGTCGCCAGCATCAGAACCAGGCCGATCTTGGCAAATTCAGAAGGCTGAAACTGCATCCCCGCCAGATTGATCCACCGCTCGGCTCCCTTTCCCACATGTCCCATCCGCAGCACGAGGACGAGCAGGGCAATGGAGAGAAGATAAATCGGGACGGACAGCATCCGGAGGATCCGCGGGCTGACAAGCGCAACGGCGATCATCATCACAAGCCCAAAGCCGAAACGGACCATCTGCGGCCCGGCAAACGGTTTTGCCGAACCACCTCCCGCCGAATAAAGCGCGATATAACCAACGCCAGCGAGCAGACAGACCAGCAGGACGTACAGCCAGTTCACCTGAAGCAGCCGCGCCATCGGACGGAAATCCGGCTCAGCCCGCAACAGGCGCTTGTCAGACTTCAGAAAACCGAATGCATTCACGACACCGCCCCTCATCCCTGCTCCGGCTCCCCTTGCGCAACCGTCTGTCCTGGTGGTCTGGACTGATTGGAGGGATCCCGCAGAAGCGTATCGGTCATGATCTGCTTGGCAAGAGGTGCCGCCTCGTCTGCGCCTGCGTTGCCATGCTCCACAACCACAGAAACCGCGTATCGTGGGTCATCATAGGGCGCAAAACAGATAAACAGCGCATGCGGACGATATTCCCAAGGCAGGTTCATCGAGTTGAAATGCCCGGATTCACGTAGCGCCCGCGACACACGCCGAACCTGTGCCGACCCGGTTTTCCCGGCCATCTGCACGTCCGGCAGATCCAGTCTGGCCTTGGGGGCAGTTCCGTGCGGCTCATTTACAACGGCAAACATTCCGGCCCGGACCACACCCAGATGCTCCTGCGGAATCTCAAGCGCGGGAACTGTATCTAATGATGCAAGGCTGGAGACCTGGTCGTTTGTAGCCCGGATCAGATGGGGCTGCACATTACGCCCGGATGCAATGCGGGAAACGTAAGTGGCCAATGCCAGGGGCGTAACCTGCACGAAGCCTTGGCCGATGCCAGCGTTGACTGTATCGCCCCCATTCCAGTGGAAACCGTGCTGCTGACGCCACTCTGGCGTTGGGATCACGCCAGCCCTAACATGCGGTAGTTCTATATCGAGCTTTACGCCTAACCCCATGGAATTACCGACCGCCTTGATCGGGTCCATGCCACATCGACGTGCGGCCTCGTAGAAATATACGTCACAGGAATATTTCAGGGCATCGCGCATATTGATCATGCCATGGCCCCAACGGTTCCAGCAATGAAACCTTACGCCGCCCATATCGAAATACCCGGGGCAGTTGAACCTGTCCTGAGGTGTCAGAGCCCCTGACTTCAATGCTCCCAGCGCTACAGCCGGCTTGAAAGTCGAACCCGGTGGATAGAGACCAGAGACCGCTTTATCCACTAGCGGTGTACGCGGATCGTTCGCCCATTCATTCCATTGCGCGTGACTGACACCGGAATCAAACAGCGAAGGATCAAAGGATGGCGTGCTGACCATCGCCAGAACTTCACCATTCCGGCAATCCATGACCACAGAACTCGCGACGCGGTCTCCCAGGCGTTCCAGAACCTTGGCTTGTAAACCCACATCCAGTGTCAGACGAACGTCTTCGCCCTGTTGCCCTTCCACGCGGTCAATTTCGCCAATAACGCGGCCCAGCGCATTGACTTCCATTTCCACAGAGCCCGGATCACCCCGCAGGAGAGATTCCTGCGTCTGTTCGATCCCCGCACGCCCAACGCGCATTCCCGGCAGGGACAGCGTCGTATCCTTGGCAACGTCGTCTTCATTTGGCGGAGCAACATACCCGACAATATGAGCAGTCAGTTCCTGGAAAGGATACAGCCGGGTCGAACCGACATCGACCAGCACACCTGGGAGCGACGGTGCATTCAGCTCGATCCGCGCCATATCGTCCCACGAAAGAAACTCATGCAGCGTAACCGGGACATATTTATGAACGTGCTTCAGGTCCCGCTCGATCCGGGCACGATCATGCTCATCCAAGGGAACAATCTGCGAGAACCGTTCAATAACGGCGGTAATATCCGTCGTTTCTTCCGGCATCAGCAGCGCGCGCCAGCTCACCTTGTTGTCAGCAAGCGCTGTTCCGAACCGGTCATGAATTGTCCCACGAGCCGGTGCCAGAAGGCGCTTACTGGTCCGGTTGCGCTCTGCAAGCTGCCGCAGATGATCGCCCTCGAGCGTCTGAATATTATAGAGCCGTCGCCCTAAAGCACCGAGAACACCCGCCTGTACAGCCATCACCACCAGCGCACGACGCGTGAAAACACCCCGACCGGAGCGCACGGGCGCTTCCTGGCGTCGCAAGCGCATCAGGGACCGAAAAGGGCGTTTTCTGGAAGACATCAGGTCTGGCGTTCAAGTCCGGAAAAAAGCGGCGTTTTGCGCGAAACGCGCGAAAAATGCGCCGTCAGGCCTGATCGGGATTGGCAAACGTGCGGCGCCCCCAGACAAACAACGCAGTCAGACTGGGATAGATACCGATAGTCAGCGCAGCCTGAAAGAGGCCCGGCGCGGGAGATAATAGCGCAAATGCATGGACGCAGACGAGAGCCCACTGAAAAAAGGATGCCAGCGCCGCAAAAAAGCTGAAAATTAGCCAGCAGGACACAAATCCCAGACGGGACAAGCCGTATCGCCAGTGATGGGCGACGCCATAAATGACCAGCAGGGACAAAAGAACTGCGCCAGGCGGCCCGAAACTGAAAAGTTCGACACTCAGCCCACAGAGAAAAACCGCCCAGGCCGGCATGGATTTGGGCCGACTGAACGCCCAGAACCAGACTGTGCACATGGCAATTCCGAACTGCAGCTCAGGCTGTCCCGGAATACCGAATGGGGCAGAAAGCAGGACTGCAACCAGAACAATAAACAGCGAAGGCATCGCAGCCCGCGCCAAGATGTCCAGACGCCGACGCAGTGTTTGCCTCGGTTCAACAGCGGAGTGCAAGTGGGGCGTAGAGTTCTCGGCAACCATAACTTATTGCCCTCCCTTCCCTAAACTCTCCGGCAGCCCAGGAAGTCTCGGAAAAGGCAATCCGCCCGGTAGAGTTGGTTCGGCCGTGGGACGCCGTACCTTCACCCGGCCTGGTGCATCCGGCGCCTGTCCGCCATCGTCTCCGTAATCGAATACACGAACGATATCCAACCGCCGCAAATCGGCGTCCGGCATCACAACGGGTCGATTAGGCGCCAGATAATGCACAGTACCGATCGGCAGACCGGCCGGCATGGCGCTCTGACCACGCGTTTCGACGCGCTCTCCCTCAATAGGATGATGATCCTGCGGATAGTAAATCAGACGCGGAGTATCCATATCGTCGCCAGCCATGATGGCGTCCCCACGAGACGCCGCGAGGGTGACGGGGATACGACTGGCGTCATCATTGATCAACAGAACACGCACGGTATGTGGGCCAATTTCCGTAACGCGCCCAAGCAAACCAGCCGAATCGAGCGCAACATCGCCCGTATGCACCTGATGACCACTTCCGACATCCAGCAAAACAGCACGGGAGTAAGGCCCCCCATCATCACGAGTCACGCGCCCCGTCACATATTGTGGAGCACTTTCCGGAATCCAGTGCAGACTGTTTTTCAGACGCCCATTTTCGGCGGCTAATGCCACTGCCACATCATACCAGTGCCGTAGGGCACGGTTCTCATCGCGCAGACGGGCATTTTCCTTGGCGAGATCTGTCGCGCCCCGGAGGTCGACCAGCCATTCCTGAACACGCATCTGCGGGTACACAAGCGCCTGATAGGCTGGGGCAAGAATATCCGTAGCCCTCAGACGCACCCCATCCACTACCGGTCGCCGGACCAGGCCGAGCAGCACCAGCGCCACAGCCAGCAGGATCAGGATAGGCAGGGCCGCTCTCGCAAGCACCTGCCGGGTGTGGATGGAAAACACCGGGAAAAATCCGGGTTCAGTACATGCTGCTCAGCACACTGCGCAGCCGGCGCATTTCTTCCAGCGCACGACCTGTTCCCAGCGCTACGCAGGAAAGAGCATTTTCAGCAACAGTGACCGGGAGACCCGTGTAGAGACGTAAAACCTCATCGAGGCGATACAGCAGCGCCCCACCGCCCGAGAGAACGATACCCTTGTCCACAATATCGGCAGCCAGTTCCGGCGGCGTGTTCTCAAGAGCCGTCGTCACCGCATCCACGATCTGCATTACCGGTTCAGCAAGGCTTTCGGCAATCTGGGCCTGACTGACCATCACTTCCCGCGGAACACCATTGATGAGGTCACGTCCCTTGATTTCCGTAATCGGACCATCCGGGTTGGACGGATCATCCGGCATCATGGCCGCACCAAGCTCGATCTTAATCCGCTCTGCCGAGCTTTCACCGACCAGAAGGTTATAGGTCTTGCGGATATAAGAGATGATGGCTTCATCCATCTTGTCCCCGCCCACACGAGCAGAACGCGCATAGACAATACCGCCTAGGGAAATAACCGCCACTTCCGTGGTGCCACCACCGATATCGACGATCATGCTGCCAGAAGGCTCGGTCACAGGAAGACCAGCACCGATAGCGGCAGCCATCGGCTCCTCAATCAGCATAACCTTACGGGCGCCAGCACTCTCCGCACTTTCCTGAATGGCGCGGCGTTCAACAGCCGTAGCGCCAGACGGAACACAGATGATGATCTGCGGACTCGCGAAAGCACGGCGGTTATGCACCTTGCGAATGAAGTGCTTGATCATCTCTTCAGCGACTTCAAAGTCCGCAATCACACCATCGCGCAGCGGCCGAATAGCCGTGATGTTGCCAGGCGTACGCCCCACCATCTGCTTGGCTTCATTTCCAACCGCCAGAACCTGCTTTTTGCCACGCACTTCGGCAATGGCGACAACAGACGGCTCGTCGAGCACGATGCCCCGGCCTTTGACATAAACAAGCGTATTGGCAGTGCCGAGGTCGATCGCCATGTCAGCAGACATGAGACCCAGCAGACGAGAAAACATCCAAAACTCCTGGCGCGGCTCTGAGAGCGGAGAGATCACAGAGTATAATGCGGGGCGGGCTCCCCGCGGGTGGACTTAACGGTGCAGCCGCCGTTCAGCAAGGGTTCCGTGCAGTATAATGTCGTCAAACAGGAACAACTTTTCATCACACACCTGTCAGACATGGAAAAAAATTTTCTCCCGCCTCAATCCTGCCACCCTTCAGTCACGTTTCCCGCGTTACCACTAAATGGAATTATCCGTTCTTCCTTTCTTAAAGATGAACGAAGAACGGAACACACGACAGGACTGGACACATGACCAACACCAAGACACCACGCCTTCTTGCTGCTCTGGCACTTTGCGGAGCCGCTCTTGCCGGGTGTGGCAATCCGTACGACAGTGGTGCCCGTGCAGGCTCTGGCGCCCTGATCGGCGCAGGCGCAGGCGCAGCGCTGGGCGCAATTGCAGGTGGTGGTAGCGGTGCAGCTATCGGCGCACTTGCAGGTGGCGGCACAGGCGCTGCAGTCGGCGCGGCAACCACGCCAAGCCAGCGTTCACGGAATGGCTACTGAGTCTGATACAAGACCGGTTGACCATGATATCTAAGGATTTGTGACATGAGGTCCGTTATCGCCCGCCCCGCTCTCAGGGGAATGGCCCTGGTGGGAGCCTTCGCGACCGTTCTTTCACTTGGCGGCTGTCAGGGAAATTATGATCCGGGCTCCCGAGCCCTCGGTGGCGGCCTTCTTGGCGGCGGCACGGGCGCGGCTATTGGCGCACTTGCAGGTGGCGGTCGCGGCGCGGCGATCGGCGCACTCGCGGGTGGTGCTCTTGGTGCCGCCACAGGCGCCGTAACAACTCCGAACCGTCCGGGGTACCAGCAGGGCGGATACCAAAACGGATATCCCCAGCAGGGTGCATATCCACAACAGGGATACCAGCAGTACCCGCAGCAGAATGGTCAGTACCCGACCTATCCGCAACAGCAGCAGTATCAGTGCCCACCGAACACGAACTGCCAGAACGGATATCCGCCGCAGGGCTACAACAACGGTTATCCTCAGCAGAGCAACTACGGCTACTAAAACCTGAGGGCTTCCGGAGTTCAGATCATCCGGAAGCCAATGACAGCCAAAAGGATACCCAGCACCCAGCGTTGGGTATCTTCATGCAGTTTACCCGCGCAAAGCGTTCCCAGAATAATTCCTGGAATTGACCCTAAAAGCAGCGCGATCAGAACAGCCGTATCAACGGCCCCCTCCAGCCAATGCCCACCACCTGCAATCAGCGTGAGCGGAACGGCGTGCGCAATATCAGTTGCGACGAGAGTCCGCATATTCAGGCGCGGATAGAGCATTGTCAGGGCCGCCATTCCAACGGCTCCGGCTCCGACTGAAGACAATGTCACCAACGTCCCCAGAAGGACGCCCAACAAAACCGTCAGCACCGTTTCCGACGTCTCACTCAAGGGTACACGCCCTTCCGCCCATTTCCTCAGCTTCGGCTTCAGAAGAATGGCCGGTGCCGTCAGAAGAAGCGCGACCCCAAGAACAATCCGGATCAGTCTTGATGCAGAATCTGACATACCTTCATGATGCAGAAACAGCAGGCACAACAGACTGGCAGGAATACTGCCGGCCATCTGCCAGCCGACAATCCGCCAGTTCACAACCCCCATATGACGGTTGAGCCCGGTTCCAACAATTTTTGTAATGGCTGCGTAAAGAAGATCTGTTCCGACAGCAGACTGAGGTTTTGCGCCGAAAATCAGAATCAGCAGCGGCGTCATGAGGGACCCTCCCCCCACTCCGGTCATGCCTACCAGAAAGCCTACAAATAGACCCGACGCCGTATAGAGCCACGAATGCGGCATAGCTGCCCCTTCCAAATTCAGAAGGCGACAATATCAATCGTGTTATTTTTGTCCAGATCCTTAAAGAACTATAATTATTCGTTCTTTAAGGATCTCTCATCGATCGTGAGAACTCAGAGAGCTTCAGGCTCGGTACGCTCACGCTTGGTCAGCAACTTGTTCAGGGCATGGATATAGGCACGCACCGCCGACACAACAGTATCAGAGTCAGCACCCTGGCCGTCCACAAGCTTACCGTTTTCCTGCAAACGGACGGTGGTGCGAGCCTGGGCATCCGTTCCTTCCGTCACATTTGCCACGGAGAACAGTGCCAGTTCAGCGGAGTGCGGGAAAGCTTCACCAATAGCCCGGAATGCCGCATCAACCGGCCCGTTTCCGCTTACGGCTGCATACTGGATGGCACCATCGACACTGATTTCCAGCTTGACCTGAGACTTTTGCTTCGTGCCCGAAGCAACCTCCAGAGAGATCAGGTGAATGCGCTCATGATCACGGCTCTCGTCATCCACCAGCGCACAGATGTCGTCGTCGAACACGACCTTCTTGCTGTCAGCTAGATCCTTGAAGCGCGCGAAAGCAGCGTTCAGGGCCTCTTCTTCCAGCGGCGGGTAACCCAGCTGAGCCAGCTTGTCGCGGAATGCGGCACGGCCGGAATGCTTGCCCATCACCAGTGAGCTCTTGTTCCAGCCCACGCTCTCCGGCGTCATGATCTCATAAGTGGCTGCATTCTTCAGAACACCGTCCTGATGGATGCCACTTTCATGCGCGAAGGCATTGCGACCAACGATGGCCTTGTTCGGCTGCACGTCGAAGCCCGTAATCGTCGCCAGCATCCGGGACATGCCCAGCAGCTTCGGCGTCTCAATGCCGGTCACCTTGCCATACTGGTCGTGACGCGTCCGCAGCGCCATGACGATTTCTTCCAGCGCAGCATTACCAGCACGTTCGCCAATACCGTTGATCGTGCATTCGATCTGGCGTGCACCGCCTTCAACAGCAGCCAGCGTATTCGCAACACCCAGACCCAGATCATTGTGATTATGCGTGGAGAAGATCACCTGATCCGCACCCGGAACACGCTCACGCAGCATCGTGAAAATGCGGCGCATTTCTTCCGGCGTCGCAAAGCCTACGGTGTCAGGGATATTAATGGTGTTCGCACCATTCTTGATGGCGACTTCCACGCAACGACACAGGAAGTCCGGGTCCGTGCGAGAGCCATCCTCAGCAGACCACTCCACATCGTCCGTGTACTGCCGAGCCTTCTGGTTGCCAGAGGCAATAATGTCCAGAACCGTTTCCGGCTCCATCCGCAGCTTGTACTTCATGTGCAGCGGGGATGTGGAAATGAAGTTGTGAATACGGGAGCGTTCAGCGCCCTTCAGGGCTTCACCGCAGGATTCAATGTCGCGCTTGCCGCCACTGCGAGCCAGACCACAGATAACAGAACCGCGCACCTGCTCAGCGATGCTGCGCACACTCTCGAAGTCGTCCTTGGAGGCAACCGGGAAGCCGGCTTCGATCACATCCACACCCAGAGCGCTCAACGCATGGGCCATGCGGAGCTTCTCTTCGAGGTTCATGGAGAAACCGGGGGACTGCTCGCCGTCACGCAGCGTTGTATCAAAAATGATAACGCGGTCGTCGGAAATCGTACCGAAGGACGGATGTTGGAAAGTCATGTCTTGATCATCTCGCTGGTCAGGAAAATTTCTGGTCTGTCATCCCCTGAACGCAACGGAACGCTGCCCGCCTAAGATATGGCGTTCAGGGGCCGATAAGTCGAAGCGAGAGGATCGAAAGAAATGTCATGGCGACGGAAAATGTCCGATTCTTTCGTTATGCGCAACCCACATGAC
>Ga0157363_1007240_pt1 | contig 10497 bp, 7 predicted proteins | sample AttsexASBM1_FD_111477 | JGI IMG/M metagenome (GOLD analysis project Ga0157363, IMG submission 111477) | Fungus gardens microbial communities from leaf cutter ant in Ribeirão Preto, State of São Paulo, Brazil - Atta sexdens ASBM1 | ecosystem: Host-associated > Fungi > Mycelium > Unclassified ...
TATATATATACTTCCTCAGTCTTCTTAAACTTAAATGTATTAATTGTATCATACAATAATGATGTGAAAATAACCTTATTAGACTATCAAAATAATTACACAAGAATTTCAAGTTGAGCAAAAATAAAAAAACTATGCAGTAAAAAGATATTCTAGCAACCAGTTTGAATATTCTAATTATTTTGATGATCCAATAAAATTATTTTTAAATATGTACGTAGTTAAATTTTTAGATATTTCAGCAAAATCATTTTTTTCGTGCATTTGTCAAGCTTCTCTTGTGAATGCGCATACCTTGAATACTGGGTTCTCTATTCGAAAAGATATAGTGTGGTACTGCAATTTGGAATGTCGACGGTGACGGTCCTAATAATCCTAATATTCAGAGATATAAATTTCAAACGTATGTCAAAAATATCTTCAAAAACGTGCCCAAGAGGAAATTTGAACATTTCGATGGAACTATTCGTTCGTATATCACAGATTTCCTTGAATTGACAGTCGCGATTGTGTGGTCGTACCTTGGCACAAAAACAACCAGACAGATTGAGAAGAAATATATTTTTCCTCAGAAAGAGGCCATGGACGAATTGTTCTCCTTATAAGACGGATATGCGAATGTCATGTTCACCGTTCTGCCTTCGTCCTTCCTTCCTACCATTTTACGTGTACTTATTCACCTTCGTCGATGTATAGTACGCGTAAATTGACTGCCCGCTGCATCAAGCCTTCATGGCGATGTTTACGAGGTTCCAGTCCTGTCGTTATTGTGCGCTAGCGTAAGCAAGCTCAATAACGCGTTTGGCCTTTCTCAAGGCGACTGCGAAAAGTGAAGGAGGCACGATCAATGTGAAAGGTGCATTATTTCGTGTCGAGCACTTTTGATTCTGTCTGTTAGATATCAATGAAATAATGATAATCAAATCTCTTGAATTGAATGTGTTTTTAACTTCCATGTTTGTCAAAATGTAAATCAATCCATTTTTATGATTAGTTTCAAGCAAATAATGTTTGCAAGTATTATTGTATGTACTTGGTAAATAATAAATTAAACTTGAATCAAATTTAACATATTTTCTTGAATTAAATTGTTCAAGTTAAATGGTTTAAGTTAAATTATTTATTCTCTATTAGTTTAATTAAAGATGAATAGGAGCAGTGGCGACCTAGAAATAATTAAAAAAATAATCCAAATTGAGTATAATTTGAATTTAACGGTGTAGAAAAGAAGGAAAGATAGTTATTGGCACACAGAAAAGCAAATAATTAAGAAGACAAAAAGATTACTATCTTATCTTCAATCACATGATTTATTTGCCACAGATAACTACTGTTATACTAACGGATTTCTCATCTATGTCAAAGGTGTATTTACTGATATCCACTGTTGCAACAATAGATCCTTTAGCTATCTGATATGTCACTAGCGGCTAAATAGATCCACACGCGATAATCATTAAGGTATCTGTAGAATCATAGAGGTATCAAGTCCGTTTTTCGATATTTTCAGTCAGTTATCTACTTTATGTACCGTTTAAGACTGTGACATGTTTTGTTATCAGTTTATGCTATCTTAGAAGTCATAGCGCAGTGTTCAAAATAGTTTTCCGATATTCCCGATTAAATCAACGCACGTATTGTACCGTATCTATTTTCAATGGCGCAATATTTTGGACTGTATTAATGACTTTTTAACAAGAGTCGGACATTGCTGCAAATAATCAACAAAATGATAGAGAATACTTCTCTTTCGTCTTAAAGACGTATCACATCTCAAAATTATTATTAAAAATATAAAAATTTCATATAAATTGTTCTATTATTATTTTTGAATATCTGTATAAAAATTAAATTCTCTTATTGGTTAAAAATTATTTAATTTTTTGTTTGCCTTGATTCTTATGTAAAATTATGTTTTGTAGTACTTATTTGCAAATTTGAAATCGTTTTTAGTATTATGAGTTAAATCAAATTTGTAATATATATACTAATTGAACTCTAATAAATATAATTCATATAAAAGTTCATTTGAATTTTACTCGTTTAAATATTATTTATTGCAGTAAATATGATCATTTCGTGCATAAAACCTAATTTTTTATTGTTTTGTTTTTTGCAGTTAGGAATTAGTTTTGACAAAAATGTTTTGATAGATATAGCTGATATTGGATTTTTTATTTTATTTTTTAGTTGATACTTTTAGCTGATATTGCACAACCAAAGCATTCTTAAATATACAGAAACTTGTATATTTGCTTTGTCCTATACCTACCTATATCTACCTCGAAAAAGTTATAATTGGCTTTACGAAAAGCTTTTATCATGCTGCGATTAATAGATATTTTCATGTTCTGTTAACGTCTTAATATTTTATTTTATGTAAAATATCATTTGCGATAATTATAACAATGAAATAAAATACGTCACTAACAGAACATTGAAATATCTCTACTAATCACCGTGGAGAGTATAGTAAAAGCTTTTCGTAAAGCCAATTGTAGCTTTTTCAAGATAGGTACAATTAGATAAAGGAAGAAGCAAGTACACACAACTCGAGTCGAAAAGAAGAATGCGCCTTGTGTGCGCGAAAGAGAGAGTAGATCGCTTTTGTATTGTAGTGACCCAGGTTACGATGTTACGATGAGCGGGTCGTTGATCTAACCACCCCGCCGTCCTCTTTTCCCCCATGCTGCTGCATATATAGCAGAGTAACGGAGTAGCTTCGGCTATACTTCCTCGCCCGATATCGGGCTTGCGGATACCTTTATTATGCCACACGAGTTCTCGCGAAATTACGGTGGCCAGCCGCGACCTCCGTTGTACACCCCCAGCTCTCTTTGAAAGCAAACCCGCTGACTGCTGTCGATGGGTGTAAGAGATATCGCGCGATCGCGGCTGAATACGAATCGCATCATTCGTCGCGTTCATCTGCGCCAGGGCGACCGTTGGCTATTTTAGATACGTATTGGGGCAAATACGCGACTGCGATCGTTTCTGCGGGATCTCTTTTCGATAACGTTGGGCGAATGATAATATCGAAACTGCAAACGGGGAATCATTCGAGAAGGTTATTATGCATTATTAAAAAATCCAGAGCATGAAACAAAAATTATATATGAATGGAATAAATAAATAAATAAATAAATCAAACACAAGGTACGAAATGTCAATCATTTAATTAACCAATTTTCCAGCTTTATTAATTAATTTTCTATACCAGTTCTGTACTAATTTTGTTAAAAATATATGTGTTATATACATATATGAATCAAATACTATGACATTTTGCGCGACACTCTGTAGGAGATAATTAGCTCATCTATATGGAGATAAATTATAATAATTCAATTTGAAGTAATACGTGCAGAAAGCGCGGAATTATATGTGTCAATTCAAGTGTGAATTATTTTCCTTTTTACACTTTCAACAATTTTTCTTTAATTTCTTATGCATAGGAAAAATTGTTCAATTATGTAAAATATTATGTAAAATATTAGTTCTAATTTTTATTTTTTTATTAATTTCCTATAGTCAGATATGAATGTTTTCTCTCAATCACAATTAAAACAAACGTAATGCTGATGTTAGAAAATCTTTGCAGTATCTATTATTAATGTATCACTCCTAATTATAAATTAGATTTCTTTTTTAATAAAGAAAAAATCAGTATTGAAATAAATCATTTTTGCCCCAGAAACCTACTAATATGGCGTTTTTTTATCTTGTTAAAACTCTCATTCAAAGCGAGTTCTCACGAGCTTCACCGTGTAAATTTCATGAAAATTATCTTCTGCCTCGAGGTATTCCTGAGACTTCGCTGACCGGATTCCTCGGCCTGAAACGATGAGGGTAGGAAATCAGAGGTAACCGACTATCGCAAGCTTGGTTAAATGTCTGCAAACATTTAATGGCTACTAATTTAATGTTACTGTATATGTAATAACGCATTACGTATTTATACATCGTTCTCGGTAAATAATTGAAAAATGTAAAAAAAACGAAACAGCTACTCGTGAAAAAAAATGCACGCTTCACCATGAGATGTTATTCGATTTGAAGATATTTACAAATTCGGCTGGCAGACTAACCAACGTGAACACTTTTCACGCGTGTATTCGCGTGTGGGCGAATGATTAAATAAACACGCGTGAAGACACGCATCGTTCCAGACTCCAAGGTATCGCCATCAAACAGAGACTTCCACTGCCGTGGGGAGTCAGTTCACATGTTAGCAGCTGTCCGTGGTCGACCTAAACCAAAATGTTATTGCACACCTACTGGTACGTTTCAATTTGCATTGCATGAGGAACTAGCAAAATGACAAAGCAGTAGACGAATAAGATGCATAGTAATTACAAACGCAATTAAGAATCACTTGTTACTATTCCTGTTAAACTCTAGAATACATGCGTAAATTTTACATAAAAAAATATCGATAATGTTCTAAAGTTAAAAATTACTTAAATATTCGCATATTCATAAAACAGAACATCTACTTCTTATTCTTCTTTCAGTTTATATTCATGGTACAATAATCGTAATTACCGTTTAAATTGAAATAATGGAGTAGATAAAAAAGAAATAGATTATCACTAATGCTGTTTGCGTTAAGATGTTTTTAAAGGAGAATAGACAAATGATTATTTTACAAGGGACAATTTGCTTCTTTTGATGTCTGCGGGAAACTTATGGTCAAGCTTCCCGCTCAAAAAGATAGTTAAAAAAAACCCACAGGGCTTAACATGTCATTACTTTGTGCTGTTGAAAATAAGACTTTTTAGAAGCAGCGCGAATGCAAGACTTCGTGGCTTTTAGTTTTGAGCATCACAGATTTTCTCGTTTCCCTTTAGAAATGCGATCTGAATAGGAGGACAAAATTGAGATTATCGCGTCGCGTTCTGAAAGCAGATTTAACCGCTCGAGAAATGAACATCTCCAGTAGAGAAGCACCGTGCTTTCCCGTTGACGTCGACTGAATTAAAACGGATGTGCAGCGTACATGAAGAATGAATACAAAATGGGAAAAAAGCGCGCAAACATGTATAACGTGATGGTTATTACGAGCTAACTGTTGTTATTTAATGCAAATCCTGACGTTAATACGTACTACCCTTTTCCCGTATCGCATTATAGGTAAATTTTTTTGGGCGATTATGAACAGAGTTCCTATATAATACAGAGTCCATTAAGCGCGCGATTTAATCACGAGTTCGATTGTATGAATTAAAAACGATCAATTCGGTACGTTTAAGTATGCTTATGCCACCAATATCGAGGATGGCTTCAATGGGATCTGTTTAAAATTTCAAAACAGGGAGCGGTAAACCGCTCGTCCGAGAAGTCTCGCAGTTATCGTTTGCTTTTGAAAGCAGAGGAAAGCGGCGGTTTGCGAAGAGGGACTTGCACGATTAACTTGCTCTCACTGCAGAAAGGAAGCTTGGAGAATTCATATGCACACGCCTGGAATTCGTATCTCCTGCAAAATTCCAACTTTGCGCGAACTGCAGAAAGAGCGATGCAGTCAGGCAAAATTGCAGTGCGCTGTGTTTGCTCGACACATTGCACCCATCGACGACGGAAGATTCACACACGAGCCATTAGGTGCAAACGGTAGAATAGGACGGGAAGCGAATGTGACAACTGTATGCGAGTACCAGATGAGAGTTGTGCGTTTCCAGTACGGTGGAAAATCATGACCTGCGCGATACTATAGAGACAAAGACCAAAAATGGCACTGACAGAATCAGGTGAATCAAATGTATTGGCTCGCAAGGATGTAAAGACGTTGATGAAGCGTCCATTTATGCGCGCGAGGTTGATGAACGGTTGCGGTGTCTGTTAATCCTTAAAACGGCGCTACGAGAACAGATCTGTTTTCGCTTAATGAACGATTATACGGTAATAGTTAGACGGGTTGATGGATGAACTTAATAATGAAATTCAATAACTTGTACGATACATGCACCAAAAGAATCATTTTACTAAAGTATCTAAAAAGTATCTAAAGTATCTTTAGGTATGGTATCTGAAAATAATTTTATTGGACTATCACAACAAAATAATTACGTGAAAAATTCAAACGTGATAAGCAATAGTGCAAAAAATTTTGACATAGTTTAAGTGTTTTATATAATTATCTCGGCAACGAAATTTATTTTTAGATCTGTATATCACTGAAAAAAATGTCTGATTGGATTAATTGGAATTCTAGTTAAATTTTGGTCGAATCTGAAATGAATTTGGGTTTTTTTTCTTTTGTTAAATCCATTTTTTGGTTAAATCTACTAGTGAGATAATCAGAAGACTGATTGATATAATCAGAATGTTTAAGTTCATCCATTTGAATCAGATATTTTTGCAGTGTGGTGTATATTTTTCTCTTCAGCTGAGATTTAATAAAATTTCTTTGGCAAATTCGCTATAAAATTATATTTGTTTTTGACAATCATTTCCGTACTTAAAAAATGACAGTCTAAAAAAAAATCAGTTTTCAAAAAAAAAAATTAGTTAATATCGGCAAAAAGAATATATTTTTGACATGATTAAATATCATTTTTGTTTCTCAACTGTTAAATATGTGAAATACCTATCCTTTTTGAGTTATGACAATTTTGATATCTTATAAAATTGCATGACAAATGCAGAATAATTAAATGAAGGTGACATAACTCAAAATATTATATATCTTGCTAAAATAACTATTAGTTAAAATAACTAAATTCAAAATAAAACAATTTCTTTTTCAAACTGTAATCAAAAATCTTAACTCTAAATATTCTGTAGAAGATTTTCCTTTTTATTTACAAAAATAAACACGATTCACTTTTGTAAAAAATATTTATACAATCTTTTTAAAAATCTTAAGAACGACACAAGTGACAGATTGTGAAATTAAGTTAGTTTACCTTTGATGATTGATTAGAATAATTTTCATTTAACTCAAAAATGATAATAATACTTGAAGATCATTTATTTAATTATATCACTTTTGAAGTAACAGAACATGTATTAAATGAATTATATATGGCAATATGTTACAATATGCGAGTTAATGTTATTGCAATGAAATATATATATAACTAAAATTTCACAATCAGAGCAACAGAATGTCTCGCCAAGCAACAAATTATTGCAATTATCATTCAATAATAACTCTCGAGTTCTATTACATTTATGTGTACGCATTGAACACAACATCGATTCAATCCTATCAATACCTTTCTTGCGACAATAACAATAATTAGTGGTCACTATATGGAATTTATCCTTTATGCTTATCATGGAGTTTAGTTGATCCTTTATGCTTGTCATGGAGTTTACATAATACGTGTACATTGTTTCAATAGTAAGAGCTGCAGAGAGCTCAGTGAAAATAATATTAAAACTGAGTGGACGAGATACGAGACATGTGAGCCTGTTGACAGTCCGCAGTAATTCTACATTTTTGCATTGTGTTCAAGAACCGTAAGATTAGAGTGCAAATGATAATTATCCACTTTTTTTATACAAATAAAAGGATGAAATTTCTGGAGAGCAGACATTTTACTGCCGGCTTTATTAGACCGTTTGTTACAAATGTGCCGATTGCGTACTTATCTAAACTAGGTGCATCCTTCTGCGCAATTTCCAAGATTAGCAATTGCCGGTCCGTTGTATGAAAGTGCTCATACGTTAGTATTACGGGCTTATGCACAATAAAATGTAAGCTAAAAGAGCACATTGTGTGCAACATATACAGAATGCAAGCGAGATGCAAATGTTTGTAATAAATATTCAGCTATGTATGGAAAACAATAAAAACAAAAAATGCGTGTAAATAGAAAATCCAATATTAGATGGGAGCATTTACAAAATTTACAAAATTTGTATTTACAAAAAAAATTGTTTGTTCCAAAGATTAATTCAACTGTTAAAACAACGGTCACGTTTTGGAGCAACGGCTTTCGCGTACCGAATCGTGCGACCGTGTGTTCGTTGTATCGAGTGAATTGTCTATCGGATAATAAAATTCGTAATTATGTACAGGAATGGAATCGTATAGTCGCGAGTATTAGCTGCATCGATGATATACCGCCATTCGGATACGTTCGGGCATCGGACATTTTAATGTTACGGTTAGCCGGTGCTATAAACAAACCCACCATACCCTGAAATGAGCGCGATGCGAGCTGCACGGAATTACTGCCAAGCGTGATTAATTAGCGGACGCGGTCGTAATTCCCGCATCGTTCTTTCGCGGTTCTAAAGTGCGCTGTTTCGCACAGTACATATAATGTTGCTGTCCCATTTTGAAATGCAGGTTGCCGGTGGCAAGTGATATAAATCAATAGCTCGGGAGAGCTATGGAATTACATCAAATATATTATATTATACCAAGCCAATTTCAATATTTCTATGCACGAGCGCAAATCCCGTTATCGCGTTATTCGTTACATTTTTAGCGTAACCCATAAATTATTTTAAATTCAGAAAGGAACGTTTAACGTCAGCAAAACTAAACAGAATTTCAATCTCGATATATTTTCGTGACGAAGAACATCTCTTCTCTGGCTTAAGGGAATCCTAAACTGAAGATCGAACTCCGACGGAATCGCTATTTTATCAACCTATACATGTACCTACAATTTACAACATATACGATTTACGAAACGTTTACAACGCGTACAATTTATCGAAACATCGACATATCACTACATTTGCTATTACATCAATACCGTACACAGACGTATACACAAATTTTCAAGCATCCTATTCTCTTATACACTAAAGTTCTTAGGTTCAGTTTTAAAAAGCACAGTACTATTGATACGATAAAAAGAACTACGGGGCTAAACTTGTTTTATACGTATAACATTTTCCATTTTTTTCGCTTTTCATGTAGAATCGTTTGACTTCATGTACGTCTGTATTTTAATTCTAAAAAAAGATTTATAATTCTGTGTAATCAACAAAAGGATTTCCGTACTAAAAAGATATTGCGTTCAATTAAAACAGACGACTTAAAAATTTCCTTTCTCAAACTATATTTTGAACACATTTTGTGCTGTCGATCACGACAAAGTATAAAACCTTTATATAAAGCAAATATTATTACGAGATGACGCTGGAAGTTGACAATAAAATTATAATTTTCCATTTTCCAATTTTTTTCCATTTTCGATATAAAATCATTATAATTCTGTAATAATCAACAAAAAGATTTCTCTACTGGAAAAATATCGTGTTTGGCAAAGCAAACTTTAGAATTCCCTTAATTCTTTGACTGCTTTGGACACTTTGTGTTGCCGATCACGATATGGGATTAGAGAGCAGAAAACAGGAACATTATTCATACCACTAGTACTTTCGTGCTCACGATAGTTTCGTGATTAGTTTTAGCAAATTTCCCGACACGATGCACGCACGTCAGAGTACTGGTTGGAGAGTATTGGCTTCATCATGGACCTCGTCGCAAAAATTCATTAGCTTTGTACCTACAACACGCGCGCGTTAGCTACTCCAGGCTTCTGAACTCTGCGGACTTTCCCCGCGTTGCATCTATGTATTTACCGTTGCGATACATAGGGTTACATTTGTCGTTGCTGGGCGGATTGCCTTTCCCGCGTCAGTTTCGGCAGCGAGACCATTCGCAATTAGTGGAACTTCAAATACAACTATTTCCGGATGTTTGTCCATTTCAAGTTTATTTGTCTCGTTCGTTTGAAAAGAAAGAAGAGCCAACATTCGTGTATCGGTAAAGATACATTGAAGCATCCGGATTATCCGGACGATTGAGATTCCCATATGATCCTACACGAATATACGTACAGATGAAACTTCTTTTATATTATTTAAAATTATTTATTTTCTTTTATACATATAAAAGAAAATAAATAATTTTTGTCTCTTGCAGTTTTTCTGTAAAGTTGATAGTATTTGAGTAAAAAAATATTGAAGATCAATTTTCGACAATTTTTAGCAATTATTATCTTATTAACTATTGCTAAAATCGTAAAATAATAGAGGACTCTTTTTTCGCAGTTTAATCCATTCTATCCTTATGCGAAAGATTTATCATTAGTTTCCAAACACTCTGTATATATATATATATATATATATATATATATATATATATATATATATATAGGAGGAGTGAGAATTTGTTATATAAACAAATCAAGGAACAATAAATGTGATAAATTAAATGAAATAATCGATCAATAAGTATTATTACAAATTATTTCTGATTATTCGACAATAAAGAAATAATCAAAATAATCAATATAATTTAGCAAATAAAATCTATTCAAAACATAGATTAGATTTTAATAGTTTGCTTCTATTATGCTATTAGTTAAATATTTTTATAGCGGTTAGATAATAATATATATTCGATTGTCATGTCGATTTTTATAAATATACTTTCTAAATCTGAATCGATGAATAATCACTGATATCAAGTATGCCACTGGTAATCAGTGAATTAAATAAATCCTTTTATTATTGTGATCTAATTAA
>Ga0157363_1007242_pt1 | contig 10496 bp, 5 predicted proteins | sample AttsexASBM1_FD_111477 | JGI IMG/M metagenome (GOLD analysis project Ga0157363, IMG submission 111477) | Fungus gardens microbial communities from leaf cutter ant in Ribeirão Preto, State of São Paulo, Brazil - Atta sexdens ASBM1 | ecosystem: Host-associated > Fungi > Mycelium > Unclassified ...
GGCCCCACTTACCAAGTCTTATCGCTAAAAGGAAACGCCCCGGAGGCCGGCGAAAAGATTTGAATGGAAAAGGAAAGGGCCGGGGGGGCAAAAAAAAAAAAAAAAAAAAAAAATGGGTCAAGCATGGTGTAAAGAGAAAACTTCCAAGGCCCAGGACTCCAAGTCTCCGTTGGATCGAGTTTTTGTACGATGCGCGCATCGGGTATGTCACGGAAACATGTTTCACTTCTTGCTCAAGCAGTCATTATTAATCGATAATTAATCATGTGTTTGTGATCAATGACGTGCGAATGATTCGTTAACAAGCTTTGCGTGCGCGAAAATAATTTATGCAAACGCTCGCGATGGAACCTCATGAATATTTTACTCTAGTCTGAAAATCGCTTGCTTTATTATTTTATTCTGTAAATTGGACTTTATGCTTCTCTCTCTCCCCCTAATATTTATAATGCGTATTTGCACGTACTTTATATAAAAATACTTTAAAAGTACTTTATATAAATATATATGTCGAAAATAATCATCCAAACTCTCATATTGATCTCTTTAAGTTCAGAGTATAAACATTGTATAAACGTTGTGATGAGGTCAAAAACAGTTGAATCTTTAGGCGTTAAGTTCTGCAGGGAATAGTCCGACTTCCGTGGCAAATAATCTAACTTGTGTAACTATGCAATGACTCTCGTATTCGCGGTGTATTATGAAAACATCTGTTTGCATTATAATTTTACACGATCGTTAGGCGCGCCGGTCGGTCGCGTCTCTAGTGTAAGCAATGAGAAGCGCGACGGTATGAAAATAAAAAGAGCATATACAGAGAGAAGGCCGTTGGTTTCCTCGTGCACTTGAAACGGATACGGAGACGTGCGTCCTCGTTATTATATAATGTATACACGTATATATGTACACACGCATACGGACTGTACAAATCTGCGAACGCGTGTTAGGCGTGCGTGCCACGCTAATTTGGAATCTCGGGTATGCGGATGCGATCGCAATTACTAGCGACTTGCTGCTTTTACTTGTGATAGCGTAGATACGATAAATTATATTACAGAGATTAATAAACGTATTTTCCAAGTGAAAAGCTGAGATTCAACGGTATCCTTTTCGTAGCTTTCAAGAAATGACACGCAACTGCGGAATTCGAATCTCGCAATTTATAAGTCCAAAGTTGCGATATATACATCTAATATATTTTTCTCAATAATTTATACGCCTCATATTATTGTTTTCATCGATCTTGGTCGTGTTTCGATGCGCGATCGTATATTTATTATTTAGAATTCACTTTGACGATGTTTCCGCTTCTGCTTAAAGGTGGACAATTGTACATATATATTTGGCGTTAAAAAGTGATTACTTTAGAACGGCGCAGATAGTCATCGGTAAATCGCATTCGCGAGAGAGAGAGAGAGAAGTAATTCACGCGCGTAGTGTATAGTCATTTAGATAAGGTATGATAAGTTTGGTGTTAAACAAGAAAACGTAGCGCATAGCGTCAAGGATTTCTTGTGTAAGAAATAGTACGAGAAAAAATCGGGTCGCGAGATCGTCATTGGATATTTACAGGTTTTTGCTATATTCATCGAATCATATCGAAAAAACAATTCACTAGAAAATTACCGGCCTTCCGGCAAAATGGGAAAAATATTCGTGATGTAAACACAAGTATTATTCCTCTCCAAATATTCTTGTTTCCTCTCTCTGTTCGAATATTTTCACAGCGAAACTTTCTATTTTTGTATCGAAAAGTCATGTAAATTATGTAGATTGTACATACTACGTAACAATCGTTGCGTCGTATTTGACAGTACAGACAACAAATTTTTTTATCCAGAGATTAGACTATGTATTCTTATGTATTTTGACGCTCTGAAACTAAAATCCTGAAGTCTAAATTGCTCTATCACATCACAATTTTTTATATCGACGGAAAGTCGATTTTTCAGTATTTTTTACCTATCAGCTTGATATTATCGTTGAATTTACTTTCTCTCTTTTATCTCAAGTTGTAAATTAAAAACCAGGCCATAAATGGCTTTAAAAATAGTAGAAAATCGAGCTATTTTCCATTGATAAAAAAATTGTGATGTGATGGAGTAATTGATAGACATTCCGTTTCAGAGCGTCAAAATATATAAGAATATTATAGTTTAATTTCCAGATCAAAATTAAATTTCATTAAATTTTGTTTTTTATGCCTGTGTGTTTCTTGTATACGCTAATGTTATTTTTCTTCCTGGTACACTCACGCTCTAAATCGCCGATTGACAAACAATCGACGTCGCAAACAGTTTGTTTTGCACCTGCACCGAAGCTAACTTGATTCATCGAGATATTTTTAGACGCGATTAAATTGTGCCTTCGTATGACGTGGGTCGCGAATGCGCGTATTATTCATCCTGTACGTACCTCGTCGTGTGTCGCTTCGCGGCATTCCGGATTCGCGTTGTATACGCCGTATTCACAGTAAAATTGCGGGATTGATATGATATCTATATTTGCACAATTACGTTGTTTCTGCGATGCGTACGTCTCAACTGCGATCTAGAAACTCGAAACTGGTACCTATAATATGAAATGCCTTATGTTTTTCACGGATTATCTAAATAGTAAATAGAAGTTTTAACGATGCAATTTAGACCGATAAGTATGCACTGCAATGGAACTTTGTCTCGACTACTTTTAATCCGCTGTTATCTTTATCAAGGGTGAGTTAAGATTATCGCGGAAACATGATTACTGACCATTCCAGGATGAGTTTTCCAACTATTTTGCCTCCTTATCGCAACGTTGTGGACATAATTTCTATTTTGCTAGCATGACTAAAAAATATGCTTTGCTGATTCATATGCATGTACATGCGTACTTATACATATTAGGAGAATGGTGGGCGCAATCACAACATCGTAAAAAAAGAAAAATATTATTCTACGTTAACATTCTATTTTTGAAGGATTGTCTCATTTTATAGAATATATTATATTATAATTTTCAGTATGTCAATATTTTTCCAGTTGCCGTTCTATATTTCTTAGACAATTCAAATTTTTTAAACTTTTGGCTTATAAAATCCTTTTGTCTAAGAAGAACAATTTAACAGCTTTAATTTGCCGCACTAATTACTGTCGACATTGTCTATAAATCTAACCTAGATTTACGTTAAATTAATGAATATGTCTGCCCGAAGAAACCTTGATGAGTCGACCTGGTTTGAATTGTTAATGATATGTTACTAATATCACTGTTATGCATGAGTTCGTCGAAATGGAAAACGTAACATCCTTAGCGACGCATGCCTGTGCAGTTGCGTATGTATGCGTATACCATATATGCGAGAGCTCATAGAACCATGTGAATACAATTACGTTTGCGTGATATACACCATGTACTTGCGATTGAAGCACCGGTACCTAGTACCGTTCTAGCAGTAGAATACAGATTATATAAAACGTAGCACTGTATGCTACGCTAGCGGAGCAAGTGATATTTGCATATCAGTAGATTTTTCTTGCGGTTTCTTATGAATTCATATGAATAATCAATCAATGTGTCAGAACTTAAAATCTCTTCCCTCGTTGCATTTTTCAGTGATGTACGAAGTTGATTAAAATGTAGTGATAGAACTTATGAATTTTTATCCATAGGTTTTAATGAAATTATTATAACATTCTGCAGTATACTATCTGATTAATTAAAACTCAGCACTGAAGATATAAATCTTCATATATAAATATTACAGACGATAAAGACGTATATAAATATTTGAATATTTGCAATATATTGCATTAGTTTTGATAAAATGCCAAGTCGACATAAATAAAGCTGTCATTTTTTTTAATTTAGCTTTAACTAAAAAATTTTTGAGATGATAAACATGTAATTGTTTATATTACGGTGTTAAAAAGTTAGCATAAGCAAGATGCAGAATTTTATCACTTTTGTTACTTTAGAAAACTATAAGTTTTTGTTTTTATATTATAAGAAAAATACTATACAAATTGTATCGTTAAATTATACATCGAACTGAATTTTGTTAGATACTAATGCAATCTTGAAAACTTTGCCTTCGTTCAATTTTGTTAAATAATCCTGCGATCGAAAAAGACAATTCGCAGACATCACGCCTTGGCAACGTAATCGCAGCTTCACGGAGGTAGACTTTGGCCGATCGACCTACGCTACTGTATTATTAATAGATAGTGAAAGTTACATTAGATATTTGTGCAGGAACCCAGAAAATTGCCCACTGTCACGAAGATATAATAAAACTTTGATAACCGGTGCCGTAATACGCGCAGATTTCACGCTAGGACTCAACTTCTTGCCGCATTGACATTTGTCGAAACAACCATCGTGCAAAATACATTTACAAGCAATAAAGGAAGGATCTCTTCACTAGTGTAGTAAACTCATTATATTCATTTTATTTAGCAGGAAATCCACACCTTTTTTTTGCATGCATGCCATGTGATTCAATTTCTGGTGCTAAAAGTTATGCAAGAGTTCTCTCATCAAGTTTTACGAAAAATCCTTTACGATTGGAAATTTAATACTTATACGAGAAGAGATTTATTTTGTACAACGAGTTTGTTTTATAATTTCCTAATAAAATATAAAGATAAGTTTTGATTTCTATCAGATATTATTTCTGCGGACGTTATTTGCAACCACATTGCACTTTTGCAAATAGTCGGCCAGCAGCCTCGAACGACCAGGCGAATGCGTTTCGCGAACAACATTTTGCTAAAACAATGCTCTCGGACAGTGGCGATTCGGGTCCTGGTTCGTGGCGTAACTTAATCGGCAAAATAACTTTTGTTCACTGACTCGCTGGGCAACGTGTCGTGCGCGAGAAGTTTCCCGACAAATTTGCAATGTAAACCGCGCCCAGAGGAACGGCCATGCGACACGTGTACGATTTCCAAAGGGCTGTATGCTGAAGCATACGTGGATATATACTTATATATAGTGGAAGGTAACATACATTGCCATCTCACCGTGTTGCACGAGATCGATGCAAGGACGCTTCTCTTATCCTGTTTAATCTCGTTAACACTCTATTATTTGCCGCGGCACTTACAACGTATCTATATTACGTCGAAACTATATCTTTCCTCCTCCTTTCCTTCTGACTCGTTTACTTGCGATTAACCTGCCATGGATTGAGTTTTAATTCGTTTGCTCGAGTTTGTCTAGTAGAACTATCGAGGACTTGCTTCTTTGTAGTCCTGTTTACGAATTATATACAATACAATTCAAATTATGTAATTGAACTACAATAGGTAAAAATGAAGACGCTTTTCACAAATATGAACAACTGTTTTTTCTTAAATGATTTTGTAATTTAAGAAAATAATTTTTTTTCGGGAAAATGAAATTTTGTTATGACAACTGTTAATGAAAAGTAAAAAGTATACGCATTCAATTGTTCTACAGAATTGACAGAAAATGACATTTCGATCAGAGTTCGGTTGAATTATTAAAATTATCGTGGCGTGAAGGAAATAACAATTTTGACCGCTACGCATCGATTCCGATCGATGTTTTTTCCCCTTCACGAATAGATCGAATAAATTAGCCTGGCATTTGAAACGTCATTATCCACACCCATCGGATCATAATCCTACTCTTTTTCAATAAGAGTATTATTAAAAGGTCAAATATTGTATATAACAATATAATAATTGTTCTAAGGGAATAAAAAAAAGATCTTTTGCACGTGGCATCGAGCGAATCTCGTGTATTGAGAGTACATTCGCGTTGATAAGTAAAGGAAATAATTGTTCAATGTGCTGAAAACGTTCGACGCGTCACATGGGCGAGTCATCTGAGATATCTTGTAGCTGAAGGCCGATCGTAAAGACGATGAAATAGTATTGAACTCACTGCTTACTCACACATCTTACACGCCATCGTGTTTTCGCGTCCCGTGAGGATACAAACGATATTATGCAACGCGATTCGCACAGGATGGCCGCCGATTGTGTAATCCTTCGACAAGAGTGTCAGAGACCAAGTAACATTTCCGTTAAGCTTATTGCTTGTATCGTCTTCCCGGGGCATTCCACTAAATTGAAAGATAACGCAAGCATTTAGAAACCATTATCGTTATTTGTTGCAAATAATTTGAGCTCGCCATATAATTCTAAATATAAAATTATCGCAATCTATTAAATATTGCAGATGTCTCTAATTTAGTTAACGCTTATTATGCTTCTAATTTTGTTAATAGTTCTTAATTTTATTCGAGAAATAAGTAGCGAGCTAATACTAATTGCATACAGAGCATGCTAATTGGATATACTAATTATCCTCAATATTTAATTTTCAAGTTGCATGCGTATGTCATTGAAAGATACTTCTAAAATGGCGGTCGTCTAAAATTTCTTAAAGAAATGTTTCTCCCTCCCAAGCAAATTTTACACAATATTTTAATGAAAATGCCATTTTTCAAAGTCAAATCTTTTCTGTGCAATATCTTGCAACGAAAAATTCCGTTTGCTCCGAAAGAATTATGAGAGTCGTCCTCCAACATTTTAGAGCCGAGATTTCATTCAGAATTGTAAGAGTAAGCTGAAAGAAAAAAATTGATGCAGCTACTTTATCTACAAGATTTACGGGCGATCTTTAATCCGCCAGTCACAAAAATGCAGGATTTTTGCGGCCGCAAACTTTTCAAAAAGGATTTCTAGGGCACAATCGGTTGCGTCTATGGTTTTCGGTCGAGTAAACGAGCCGATGAGCCAGGTAATGCGAATTAGCTTAATCGGCTCCCCATGCGATCGATTCGACGATCCTTCATCCACCTCGCGTCTCAACGCCCGCCTGGAGAATTGCCCTCGTATTCTCCCAACCTAAGGGCGCGTCGAAGTAATTATACTGTTAATGACTTATTAATCCTCGATGGTGCTACCTATAAGCCATCGACGAAACAGAATCGATAGAATCATTTGCTTAATCTCATGCAATTATTTCATGCTTCATGGTTGATATTGTAAACCATTATATATTTTCACTTTAAAATAATTGTTTATGACAGCATTCAAAATCTGAATAAGCAATGTTTCTGATTTTCTTCATTGTATTTTATAAGATAAACTCATTAAATTATCGCTAAAATATTATTAATTTATTAATTAGTTATTTTTATTTTTTATTTTAATTAGTCAAAATGATGCGAAAAGTATTTCCTTTTCTTCATTAAAATTGTCATAAAAATGTTTTCTTCAGATTTTTCAGAATTCATAAGTTTTTAACAGACCATTTTTCTATCGTTATGCATAGATTTATTTCATAATACTTTAAGCATATATTTCTCTTTTTATATTTCTCATGATTTTCCTCATGTTCCAGATATGTTCTCATTAATTCTACTCAGTCTACAACTTAATGAGAACATATATCCATTTAACAATGAAAACGGTACTTTTTTCTTCATTTAAACTTTCATAGGATATAGAACGACAAAGTATAACATTCATGCTTATTTCTGTTGCAGATTTATCCAAGTTTAAAGGAGGAAGGCTCGGTCTTAGGAGCCGCCACGCAGAGAGTTACGAGGTACGTAGTTTCTTCTTTTTTTTCTCTTTTTCTTCAAACCCCTTGCTCATGCATTTTGCGATTGCAAATCATGGAAAGCTGCACGCAAGTTTTACTGGACATAGTATAAGTAATAGGATTTCAGTGTCGCTTTTAAGAGTTACCTCGCTCTGTAATTTTGCTGACGGTTATTGCCAAGAGTGTGCATCATCGTTGCTGTTAATTGCGCGAGAACGTGGGTCAGAGATAATCACTTAGAGGCGGTCGAGGAATATTATAATTGATACAATCATATTAATTCAGGAGAGATAATTGAATTAATAGAAAGTGACGCGGTATGAAGCTTCTTCCTAATGATCCACCGAAAAAATTGTGTTACCCATACCGTTAATGCGATTAATGTTATCGTACATGCCATCATTCTACACACAGGAAGTATGTCACAAAAGAGAATTTATGAAAGGAGGTCCGCTAATTTGAGCTCGACAATGGACTTGATAGCTTATTGGCTTAATGGACAAGTAATCGTGTTACACATCCACTTTCCGCTAATCTTGAAATACTCGGTACAAAAGTTATATTACGGATACAATTGGACATCATCGAGCAACGTTACGAAGCGTATATCAGGCAATTACTTCTTCGATATAAATAATACAATATAAACGATGATGTAACGTTAAAAAATCGTGCAGACAGCAACAATGTTATAATTAAAATAAACGATGCTATCTTTTTGACACGCTTATGTACCACGATTATGATCCTTCGTCGATCGTGCAATAAATCGCGATATATCGCACGTAAGGAGAGAAGAACGCAATTTCCTGATGTGATGGCAACAGCCTCGAGGTGAAATCTAAACGATCTAGCGCGTAAGCGTCGAAGGTGAACCTAACTTTACAATTGAGAGAGATGGTGGACTCGACCTTAAATGGTCACACTCAGCGAATGGCGAACGCTGCGTCGAACTCAATAACGTAATTTTATTTCTATCTTGCCACTATTCGTAATTGAATCATATGCTCACAAGCGCTACAATCAGTTCGTCGATCTTCAGAGAAATCGAAGTAGCTAACATTTAGACATTCAGTAATTTTTCCTTTAAAACTGCGAGGTCGGAATGTTTTAACTTTGCATTTTTCTACATTAAGTCTGCAATTTGAATTAAAGAAAAAATAAATTATGATTTAATAAACGATTTAGAGTTATTTCTTTATACTAATGAACAAAAAAGATTTCCTTTTCTTCTCAAATAAAGATATAAGAATTGCTCGTTACTTATTTCTATTTGATTCTTTTTTTTATCATGTAAAATATTTTATAACAGATTTCTTTGATACGATTAGAATATTTTATAATAGAATCATATTATGTTAGCACAATAACATAATCATAATAGCAGATTGCAAATATTTAGAATAAAAGTCTATAATAATTTATATCTCATCCTATTTATATGTTTTTTTCTTTATGATATGTCTATGGGAAATTATTGATATTTGAATACTCGACTCGTTAGAATTCCGGATTATTGTAACGTGTCGATTGTGAAAGGAGAGGAATCGAATTTCGACAGAGGAATATTTTTGGAGTCCGGACACGTTACATGTAAAATGCGTGGCGCGTTGCGTGCAGGACGACGGTCTCTTGGTTCTCGTTACTGTGGAAAAGGATCTAGGTTGTGTGACAGGTTTATCCTATATTCAGACAGCTTTTAGGCCGCGTGACAGTGAATCCACACGGCGATGATCGAGCGTGGGTCTGTCGCTTTAGTTCGTTCTCATCCTACGCCTTGTTCGACTGATTCCTTTTTAGGATCAGTAGAACCTTTAGACCCACAAATGCGAACGTCTAAAAACTACTGTATACATGCAAAAGCAGACAAAGTTCAACATTATTATGTTCAACATATTTATGTACATATTTATATACATTGTTATCAGAAAAATAAGTTGTAAAATGGAATAAGTTAAATTGAAACTTTCTGTTAAATACATCGAAAATATGATAAAGAAATAATTTATAATTTTAATCTAAATTAATATATTTTTCTGTACAAAAATTAATTTTTATATATTTTTAGTTTCTTGAATATTTTAACAATCATCATAAAATTCAATATTAAAAAGTCTTATATTAATGAATAGCATATGTTAATGTGACAGTAGTTTGTTTAAAAATCTGAATGAGAACATGCAGCAAGTGACATGCTTGTTATACATATTTTATGAGAACTATACTAGACTTTACTACTGCTCAATTATACCTGTTCAAAGGAATCTACTTTCTCTTCGATCTTTTTTTTTTGAGTCATGTGGTGTACGTCAATTAAATTTTTACCTTGCTGGGAGTAAGATTAAATCAATCGATAACTTTGTTGCGATAATAAGGAACAGGTGAATAGTTCGCTCTCTCGCACATGACGAGTTAATATTTTTAATTTATTATCAGCAAACATATTATGTAGTTACACAAGCATTCCTCTCATATCACATTACGGCCTACAGTAGTACATGAATATTTACTCATAAGTGTGTATGAGCAAAGGTGAATTTATTAAACATTTTACAGGTTTTAGACTTTCACTTAACGTTTTCGTAATTAATCTGTTCAATATTTTTCCAATATTAGATAATTTTATTCATTAAAATGTTGTAATTTAGATCGATATAATTATTCTATGTTTCATTTTCAAGATATAATTGATAAATTATAATTTCAATATAAATAAAAATATTTCAATTAATTAACACATTATAGCGTTCCAACTTTATTATTAATTACTTGATGTAAAAAATAATTTTTTAACCTTACACCAAGAGAAATTGAAGAAATGGGTGTGTGTGTGTGTGTGTGTGTGTGTGTGTGTGTGTGTGTGTGTGCGCGCGCGCGCGCGCGTGCGTGTGTGTGTGTGTGTGTGTGTGTGGGGTGTGTGGTGTATATATATA